>Ga0268265_10000049_pt1 | contig 177242 bp, 185 predicted proteins | sample KBSSwiS52_FD_190355 | JGI IMG/M metagenome (GOLD analysis project Ga0268265, IMG submission 190355) | Switchgrass rhizosphere microbial communities from Kellogg Biological Station, Michigan, USA - KBS Switchgrass S5-2 (SPAdes) (version 2) | ecosystem: Host-associated > Plants > Roots >... | reverse complement strand
GCCGATTTCCGCCTGGTCGCCGGGCGACACCACCGCACCGTCGTCGACGAGGATCACCCCCGTCACGTCGGTGACGCCGAAGAAGAATTGCGGGCGGTAGCCGCTCGCGAACGGCGTGTGACGGCCCCCCTCCTCCTTCGGCCGGATGAAGACCTGCGCCCTCCTCCTGCTGTGCACCCTGACCGCGCCCGACAGGCTTTCAATCGATCGACGCCATCGCTTCACATCTGGCCGACAGCCCGATCTTCACCAGTCGCGCAGCCAGCCACTCAACCTCGGCATGGGTGCCGACATAAGCTGACGGAAAATTGCGCATCAGCACTTTGACCTCGGCCATGGATAGCTCAAGACTATCCTTCAGCACCGCCGCTGCTCTGACTCTTTCTTCGACGTCAACAATCAACGTCCAACGGCCGCACAACGCGAGAAGCTGGTCTCGAAGCTCCGATGGCGGCAGCCCGTCACCATCCTCTTCAATCCTTCCGCTCGCGGGGCACGAAATCGACCGATACCATCTCAGCCGGCCCGCAATGACGGACTGACCAAATGTGGCATGACCGCAGCCGCCACATTGTGGGCATCGGACCGGCACTATCTGGTTCAACACTGATCTCCCTCGCCACCCACAAGATATAGTGGAAGCACAATAGATAAGAAAATGGCGCTACGGCTGCTCGATCAAGGTCGGCAACGTGATTTCCGCACCAGCCGCCAGCGCTATAATCTGCCTAACGATGGGATCGGCCTGTCAGGCTTGGACAAATCTCCCGCACCGGGTAGCGGCAGTGAAGTCGGCGGCGTCCACCACTCATTCCTCGACGGCGCCTGACTGACCGCACATCCCTGTTCGCGCAACCGGACCTCCATCGCAGTGACCTTGTCGAGCGAAGCACCGGCAGGCTCCCGAGGCCGCGTGCGCTCACGGTCTCTCCACCGGTGCTTGAGCAACTGATCGGTCATCGCGTCGCTGTCTTCTTGCATCATCTGCTGGAAAAGCGCGTCGCAACGGGCGTCCCATGGCCCGATCGTCAGTGCCTCGATTTCCTGTCGTACCGCCATCGCAAACAGACCGGCAAGGACGCCAGACGGTGGCAGGAGTTCGTCCGGGACATCGCCGCGATAGATCGAGGTGGAGACCCGGGTCTTCGCACCGCCGTCGACAGGCGCGAACTGCGCGGTCATCCGAGTCGCGAGCTTGCCGCCGCTGATCAGCGTCCAGGTCATGGTGTCGCGGCCACGCACCAGCTTGAAATCCAGCCGCGGCGTGCCGCTGCCCGGTCCGCCGGGCGCCCAGGGCTGTTTGGCGATATCGAGATCCGCGAGCGCGTCCATCACCTCCGCCTGTGGACGCGCGACGATGTCAGGCGGGTCTTGCTTCGGATCGAACAGGCCCGACATCCACAAGCCGACGACCAGCAATATCGCTGCGAGCGCCGCCCCAACCCATCGCATGCGCAACTCCTGCTACCGAGCGCAGACGGTAACGGGATCGCGTTAATGGAGAATGAGGGCAGCCGAATCGACAACCCCCGACCCTGGGACGCATAGTTCTCTCCCAGGGCCGGGAGCCTTCGCGACAGCGTCTTCGCTAGCCCGTCACCTCGGTGACGAGACCCGCGCCGACGGTCTTGCCGCCCTCACGGATCGCGAAGCGCACGCCCGGTTCGATGCCGACCGGCTTGTTCAGCGCAAAGCCGATTTCCGCCTGGTCGCCGGGCGACACCACCGCACCGTCGTCGACGAGGATCACCCCCGTCACGTCGGTGACGCCGAAGAAGAATTGCGGGCGGTAGCCGCTCGCGAACGGCGTGTGACGGCCGCCCTCCTCCTTCGACAGGACAAAGATCTGCGCTTTGCCTGCGCTGTGCGCCCTGATCGCGCCGGGTGCGCTCAGCATCTGCCCGCGCGCGACGTCGTCACGCTTGAGCCCGCGGAGCAACAGCCCGACGTTCATGCCCGCCCGCACCTCGGCCACATCCTTGCGGAAGGACTGGGTGCCGGTGACCACGAGCTCGGCGCCTTCATTGTCGAAGCCGACGATCTCGACGAGCGCGCCCACCTTGAGCACCCCGCGCTCGACCCGGCCGGAAACGACCGTGCCGCGGCCCGGGATGGTGTGGACGCCCTCGATCGGCATCAGGAACGCGCCGGCATAATCGCGGACCGGGTCCGGAATATGCGCGTCGAGCGCCGCGACCAGTTCGACCACCGAGCGGACGGCGGGATCGTCGAGATCGCCACGCTCCACCGCTTCGGATGCGCGCAGGGCGCTGCCGAAGATGAACGGTGTATCCTGATAGCCCTGGCCGGCCAGCAATTCGCCGGTCTCCAGTTCGATCAGCGCCTTCATGTCGTCGACATCGGCCGGATCGAGCATGTCCATCTTGTTGACGAACACCACCATGTGACGGACGTTCACCTGACGCGCGAGCAGGATATGCTCGATCGTCTGGCGGGCGGCGCCCTTGGTGGCATCGACCAGCAGGATCGCGCCATCCATCTGCGAGGCGCCGGTGATCATGTTCTTCACATAATCGGCATGGCCCGGGCAATCGATATGGGCATAATGCCGCGCGTCCGACTCATATTCGACATGCGCGGTGTTGATGGTGATGCCGCGGGCCTTTTCCTCGGGGGCCTTGTCGATCTGGTCGAACGACAGCGCCTTCCCGCCAAGCCGCGCCGCCTGCACCCGCGTGAGCGCGGAGGTCAGCGTGGTCTTGCCATGGTCGACATGGCCGATAGTCCCGACATTGACGTGGGTCTTGATGAGCATCGTCTTTCTCCTGTGCTCATGGTGGGCGCCGTTCGCACCCGGTTGGCCAGACCGGGCCCGGACGGCCATTGCATGGCGCGCGCGCCAATCGGGTGAGGGGCGGAAGGCCCCGAAAAGCAAAAAAGGCCCGCCGGGCGGACCCGGCGAGCCTTTCGGTTCGCGCTCCGGAGTCCGTCGGCGTCCCCGGGCAATATGCCGGGGCGTCAGGCCGGGGATTCGACTCCCCATGCGGCATCGCCGCGCAGCGCAAAGGCGCGCGGTGCGGTGCCGGCATTGGTCGTCAGTCCATAAATCATGGCGATACCCCCGTCAGCGGCCGTGCAGCGATGCGCGGCGCGCAATAAAAAACCCTGGAGGCGGAGGCCTGCCAGGGTCGTTGGACGCATGGAGAGGCCAGCGCCTCCCTTCATGAGAGACGAGATCAGATGATGATGGAATAAAGCGGGTGCGCGGCGGTGACGACCGTCGTTCCCAGCTGTTTCGTTTCTCGTCCCGTCGGCATGATTGCTTCGTGTCCCTGAATAGCCGGTGTCGCCATTAGCAACGGTGTTGGGTGATTACAAGAGAAACCTTACAACGGTCTGTGTGTGCAGAAAGCCGATGTCCCGTGCTCCAGATATCGCGTATCCATGAACGCTCAGACTGATACCGCATGGCGCCGTAAAAAACCAAGTCTGCGGTCAGGTCATCGAGCTTGAGGGAGGCAACATTGTACGTAGAAATCGCTGGGCCCCATGCCATCAAACGAGGTGTGGCAGGATCGATCGAATATGTTGAATCATCGCCGCTACGCGCCATAGCAGCCACGCTTGGCGATGCGCTCGCAGTGTATCAGAAGCATTTTGGCGTAGCTATTTGCCCCTATGACGGCAGTGCTGCGGACTACCCGATCCCCGAAGATGAGATTCCCAAATATTTTTGGTATCGGTCATCGGATAGCGCCGACCAGGTGCTCGACATCCATATCAGACGGGGCACCGAATTGATTTGCCCAAAGCAGGATCTTGGCTTTTTGCTCATTGACGGGGACAGCGTCGAGATCGGTGTCGCTAGGGCTTGCTGATAGGAAGGACGCAATGCACACGTTGCGTCCCTCCGTCAGATTTCGATTGCTGCAGGACCTCAGCCCGCTTCTTCTTCCTCGAACATAACCGCGACATCGGCATTGGCCGACAACCGCACCTTGTCGCCTTCGACCTCGGCGATCAGGCCGGTCGAGATGTAATGATGATGCCCCTTGTGGGCGCCCTCGCCGCTGTCCTTCCTGGTCAGCTTGATGCGGTCGCCGTCGATATGGTCGACGGTGCCGACATGGACGCCGTCGGCGCCGATGACTTCCATATGCTCGCGGATCGCGCTGGTGTCGGTCATGGGGTTTCCTCTCGTGGGGTTGAGTGGGTCCAACGCATGACCGGGACTTCAGGGTCCGCGAATTGACGCCGGTCAAAGCCGGCTGTCCGCGCGCCGCTACGGTCGATCGCTTCCGCCAGCAGGAGCCACGGCCATGTCCAGCGATGTCATGACGACCCCCTATGAACGCGTCGGCGGCGGCGATGTCGTCGCGGCGGTCGTCCGCCGCTTCTATGCGCTGATGGACGGCGATCCCGATTATGCCGAACTGCGCGCGATGCATGCCGACGATCTCGAGCCGATGCGCGATTCGCTGACCGGTTTCCTGACCGCCTGGCTGGGCGGCCCGCGCGACTGGTTCGTCCGCCGGCCGAACGCCTGCATCATGTCCGCCCACTTCAAGCTTGCGATATCGCCCGCGCTGGCCGGACAGTGGGTGGATGCGATGACGCGTGCGATCGCGGCCGATCCGCGCATCGATCGCGAGATTGGCGGGCGGATGGCCGATGCACTTGCCAGTGTGGCGCATGGGATGGCGCGGCCGCACATGGGCGCTTGACGTCCGGTCAGACTTTGACCGCGGTCAATTCCTTGCCGGCCCGACCAGGCGAGAGAGGCCGGCATGCCATTCACACCAGCACCGGGAGATCGTCAATGCTGAGCTATATCGGAAACCACATCCCGCAATTGTTCGTCGCCGTCTGCACGCTGTTCGGCATGGTCTCGCTGTTCGTCGTGATCGAAGAAGCGACGGTCCAGCGCCGCCGCGCGCGCTGATCGCGATCGGGGGCGGCTGCCGCGCTCATGCACCGGCGATCGGCGATGGGTCGTTCGCGCCGCACGACGAAGGGATGTGCAGCGTGCCGCCACACATCCCCCCGATCGCCGTTCAACCGGCGGCAGCGTCCGCTTTGCCCCATAGCGCCTGCGGCATCGGCGCATGGCGAGCGAACGCCATCGTGAAGCTCGCCCGGCCCTGCGAGAGCGACCGGAGCGCGCTCACATAGTTGAACATCTCGCCCAGCGGCGCCTCCGCGACCACCTCATGCCCGTGACCGACAAGGTCGGCGGATATGAGCTGGCCACGACGGCGCTGCAGATCGCCGATGACGCCGCCCAGATACTCCTCGGGCGTCGACACGACGACATGCATCAGCGGTTCGAGCAGGATCGGATCGGTCCGTTCGAAGCCGATCCGAAACGCCTCGCGCGTGGCAAGCTCGAACGCTTGGGCAGACGAATCCTTCTCGTGGAAGGCCCCGTCCAGCAACGTCGCCCGAAGCCCGATCACCGGATGACCCGAGGGTCCGCCAGTCAACAGCGCCGCTTCGAGCGCCTTTTCGATGGCGGGCACGAAGTCTTTCGGAATCGCGCCGCCAGCGATCCGGTCGACGAATCGCAGCCCGGTCTCGCCTTCGGCCAGCGGCTCGAATGCGAGATGCACGCGTGCCATCTGCCCCGGACCGCCGCTCTGCTTGCGCAGAAGATGGTCCACCTCCGCCCGGCGCGATGCCGCCACCCGATAGGCGACCTGCGGTGCGCCGATCGTCGCATCGATGCCGAAATCCTCTTTCAGCGTCTCGACGCAGATTTGCAGATGCAGTTCGCCCATGCCCTTCACCAGCGTCAGCCCGGTTTCGCGATCGACCGAGACGCGCAGCGACGGATCGCCGCGCGCCATCGCCGCCAGCGCCTGGCCCAGCCTTTCCTGATCGCGGCCCGTCCGCGGCACGATCGCCACTTCGATGACCGGCTCCGGAATCGCGAAACCGTTCAGCACCAGCGGCGATGCCGGATCGCTCAGCGTATCGCCCGCGCCGACCCCCTTGAGGCCGACGACCGCGACGACGTCACCGGCAACGGCTTCGTCGATCTCGGTCTGCGCATCGGCCTGCATACGCAACAGGCGGCCGATCCGTTCGACCCTGCCGGTCGCACCCACCGCAACCGCCATGCCCTGGACCATCCGTCCCGAATAGACCCGCACGAAGGCGAGCGCACCGAAGCGGCCTGGCTGGACCTTGGAGACCAGGGCGGCCAGCGGTTCGTCGGCCCGGGCGAAACGCGATGACGGCGCGCCCGTGCGTGGATCGACGCCCTCGACGGGTGGCCGGTCCTGCGGCGCAGGCGCATAATCGACGATCGCGTCGAGCAGCGGCTGCACGCCGATGTTGCGATAGGCCGAGCCGCACAGCACCGGGGTGAACCGGCCGGCGATGCAGCCCTTGCGAATCGCGGCGCGGATCGCCGCATCAGACGGCCGCGCCGGATCGTCGCACCACGCGGCCATGATCGCCTCGTCGACATCGGCGAGCATCTCGATCATCCGCGACCGCGCGGCCCCGGCCACGTCACGCATCGCCGCGGGGATCGCGACCAGCTGCGGCGCCGGATCCTGCGCATCCCACCGGAACGCGCGCATCGCGACGAGATCGACGACGCCGTCGAACCCCGCTTCCGCACCCAGCGGACGCTGGACCGGCAGCGGCAGCGCGCCCAGCCGATCGGCGATCATCGCGATCACGCGATCGAAATCGGCGCCGACCTGGTCCATCTTGTTGATGAAGCACAGGCGCGGCACGCCGAACCGGTCGGCCTGTCGCCAGACCGTCTCCGATTGCGGCTCGACTCCGGCGACGGCCGAGAACACCGCCACCGCGCCGTCGAGCACGCGCAACGACCGTTCGACTTCGATGGTGAAGTCAACATGACCGGGTGTGTCGATGATCGTGATCGCCGCATCGCGCCACACGCACGATGTCGCGGCAGCCGAGATCGTGATCCCGTGCCGTTTCTCCAGCGTGTGCGAATCGGTTTCGGTGTTGCCGGTGTGGACGTCGCCGACCTTGTGGATACGGCCGGTGTCGAACAGCATACGCTCGGTCAACGTCGTCTTGCCAGCGTCGACATGCGCCATGATGCCGATGTTGCGCAGTGTATTCGTCATGATCTGTCTCGCGAATGGAATCGGTGCAGGATCACGCGTTCGGTGCGATGGACGCGTCGAGGCAACCCGCATCCATCGAACGGATACAGGGTGACGCAAGACGAACGCGCGACGCCGGAACTATCCGACGGCGGTCACGCTCGATCTTCGAACTCGTGCTATGAAACAGGCCGGCAGCACATGCTGTCCGGTCATCAGAGGGAGGCGCGCTCGCGCGCCGCTAAGGACGCTTCAGCGAGACTCCCGGTGCTGGCTATCGTCCGTCATGTTGCAACCTCTGAAATACCGCGGAATGCGGTGGCGCCGGCCACTAACGGTGAGCGCTTTACTTGTCAATATTACGGGCGTTGCTGGCCAGGGCAATCGGGTGAACGGAATTGGTGGAAGTTGCCGCAGCACCCTCGAATTCCCAATTGCGGCATGTTCCGCCTGCGCCGCTCAGTCGTCGCCGACGCGCTCGATATCGGCGCCGACCGCCTGGAGCTTTTCCTCGAGCCGCTCATAGCCGCGATCGAGATGGTAGACGCGCTGGACCTGCGTCTCGCCCTCGGCGGCGAGGCCGGCCAGCACCAGGCTCATCGAGGCGCGCAGGTCGGTCGCCATCACCGGCGCACCGGTCAGTCGCCTGACGCCGCGCACCATCGCGCTGCGGCCATGAACCTGGATGTCGGCGCCCATCCGCGCCAGTTCGGGCACGTGCATGTAGCGATTCTCGAAGATCGTCTCGGTCAGCAGGCTTGCGCCGTCGGCCAGCGCGAGCATCGCCATGAACTGCGCCTGCATGTCGGTGGGAAATGCCGGATAGGGCGCGGTCGACAGGTTGATGCCGTGGAGGCCGCCATTGGCAGAGATGTGGATCACGTCGCCGGCTCGCTCCTCCACCTTGGCGCCGGCTTGGCGCAGTGCCCAGAGAATCGCGGTCATGTCGCTGGCGCGCGCGCCGACCAGATCGAGCTCGCCGCCGGTGATCGCCGCCGCGCAGGCATAGCTGCCGGCTTCGATCCGGTCGGGCATCACGGCGTAGGTGGCGCCGTGCAGCCGGTCCTGGCCGGTGATCGTCAGCGTCTCGGTGCCGATGCCGTCGATGACGGCGCCCATCGCGACGAGGCAGCGGCAGAGGTCGACGATCTCTGGCTCGCGCGCGGCATTCTCGATCACCGAAACACCCCGGGCCAGCACCGCGGCCATCACGATGTTCTCGGTGGCGCCGACCGAGACCAGCGGGAAGATCACCTTGCCGCCGGGTAGCCGCCCGCCGGGCGCAATTGCCTTCACATAGCCCGCGCTGAGTTCGATCTCGGCGCCGAGCGCCTCGAGCCCCTTGAGATGGAGGTCGATCGGGCGGTTGCCGATCGCACAGCCGCCGGGCAGCGAGACCGTCGCCTCGCCGGCGCGCGCGACCAGCGGGCCGAGCACGAGGATCGACGCGCGCATCTTGCGGACGATGTCGTAGGGCGCGACGGTGGAGGTGATCCGTCCCGCCTTCAACGTCATCACCCGGCCGAAATCCTCGGGGCGCCCGCCTTCGACCATCGTCGACACGCCATGCTGGTTGAGCAGATGGCCGAAGCTGTCGACGTCGGCCAGCCGCGGCAGGTTGCGCAAGGTCAGCGGCTCTTCGGTCAGCAAGGCGCAAGGGAGCAAAGTGAGGGCGGCGTTCTTGGCGCCCGAAATCGTCAGGCGGCCCGACAGCGGCCTGCCGCCGCGAATGATGATGCGATCCATCGCGCGCCTATCCGCCATAAGCAGCCGCTTCGCAAGTCGGGGGCTATCCGCCTGAGATGGGCCGGGATTATTTCGCGGGGGTTGATCATTGTTAGTGCCGGGGGCGAATCCGGCCCTCATGCGTTGTTACGGCAGGTCAACAACACAGGAAGGGCGTGCGTGTCGGGAAGTTGTTTCGCAGAGCGATTGAATCATTTCGTCAATCTGACGACGGTCGAACGCGAGGCGCTCGCCCGGCTCGAGGAGCGTGAGCGCCACCTGCGGCGGGGCCAGACTCTGCGCCGCGAGAATGACGATGCCGACGAGATCTATATCCTTCGTCACGGCTGGATCATGAGCTTCGTCTTTCTCGACGACGGCAGCCGCCAGATCCTGCGGCTCCATTTCCCGGGCGATCTGATCGGATCGTCGAACATCGCCTATCGCGACGCACCGGAGTCGCTGACCGCCTTGACCGATGCAGTGGTGTGTCCATTCGACAAGTCCGCGCTGAAGGTCCTGTTCGAGCAGCATCCGCGGCTGGCGGCGCTCCTGTTCGCGGTCTCGCAGGCCGAACGTGTCTCGCTGACCGACCGGCTCGCCTCGCTCGGCCGCACATCCGCCAAGGCGCGTGTCGGCGCGCTGCTGCTCGACATGATCCACCGCATCCGCTTCATGAAGAAGGACGTCACGTCGACGTTCGACCTGATCCTGACGCAGGAGGAGATCGGCGACGCGACCGGCCTCACCGCCGTGCACGTCAACCGGATGATGCGCGCGCTGGTCGAAGAGGGCCTGATCGAGCGCCGCAACGGTTCGGTGACCATCGTCGATGAACGCGCGCTTAGCCGGGCATCGGCCTACACGAACCGGTTCGCGGCGCTGGATACGAGCTGGTTTCCGGCGTCGCGGGGGTGAGGATATGGTAGCCGCCCCGGCGCCGACCCGCCCTACGCCTTCTCCAGCGTGCACTGCAGCGGATGCTGGTTCTCGCGCGCGAAGTCGATCACCTGGCTGACCTTGCTCTCGGCGACCTCGTAAGTGAACACGCCGCAGATGCCGACGCCCTTCTGGTGGACGTGGAGCATCACCCGCGTCGCATCCTCCATGCCCATCCGGAAAAAGCGCTGCAGCACGAGCACGACGAACTCCATCGGCGTATAATCGTCGTTGAGCATCAGCACCTTGTACAGCGACGGCTTCTTGGTCCGGGTCCGGGTGCGGGTGGCGACACCCAGACCGGTGCCCTCGTCCTCGCCATCCTTGCGTGTTGCCATGGCGACGATATCGGGGTGCTGCTGCATAGCGCTAGAATATGGCATCCCGGCCCCGCAGGGCAAGGGTGCTTGGGGCCGCTTTCCACCGATATGACGAAAAACGGCCGCCCCTGGCGGGACGGCCGTCTTTTCAGCGCAACCGAAGCGCTTGTCAGATCGCCGAGGCGGTCTTGACCTTCTCGACCGCAACCGAGATGCGGCTCGAGATCGGCTGGAACACTTCGTTGCCCAGCTTCATCCAGGCTTCGCTGGCCTTGGAGGCCTCGGCGACGAAGGTGTCGAACGACGACTTGGCATAGTCGCTCTGCAGCTTGAACAGCTCGGTCGGGGTCTTGGCCGACGCGAAGCTCTTCATCGTGGCGGTCGCGCTCTCGAACGACTTGCGGCCGAACTCGGCGGCTTCCTGGCCCAGCGACTCGGCGCCCTTGGCGGCGAGCTTGCTCGACTCGACGATCGCTTCGAAATTGCCCTTGTGGAATTCGACGCTCTCCTCGGCCAGCTTGCTGCTCTTCTCATAGGCGGCGGTGGCGCGGCCCTTGATGTCGCCGAACAGCTTCTGGGTGGTCTCTTCGACCTTCTTGACAGTCTCGTTCATGATGTCCGTTCCTTTCTGCGATGCGGCGGCCACGAGGGACCCCGGCTCTGGTTTTGTTACGACTGATACGACCTCGACCGGGACGGCGGCGGGTGCCGCCACCGGCTTCGGAACGATGACCTCGGGGGCCGCTACGGGCTCCGCCTTCACCACGGGTGCCGGTTCGGGCACCTTGACGACGACGGGCTCCGGCACCTTTGCGGCGACGGGTGCAGGAGCCTCGGCAACGATCGGCGCCGGCGCCGCGGCCGGGACCGGCTTGGGCGCAACCGCGATCGGTGCTGTCTTGGCCGCGGGGGCCTTCGGGGCCTCCACGATGGGTTTCGCCGGCGCCGGCTTGGCGGCGGCTGGCTTGGGTTCAGCTGCCGGCGTGGCAGCGACGGGCTTGGCGGGCGCCGGCTTTGCAGCCGGTGCCTTGACGGCCGGTGGCTTCGCCTGCTCGGCTGCCTTGGCCGCGACCGGCGCCTCGACAGGCGCCGCCTTGGCCTTTGCGAGCGGCGGCTTCGCCGCCCTGGATGTGGCAGCAACGACGGGCTTCTTGATGGTCGAGTCGGGCATGAGTCGCTTCGTTCGCTCCATGTTGCACTGCACAAATAGGAGCGCATTTCCGCGTTTGCAAGCGATTTTTGTGCACTGCAGCATAACCGTCACGCAGGCGTAACCGAAACATCATGCCGACCGCCGGTCAGCGCGCCTTTACGTAGCGTCCGGGCGCATCCTCGATCGCCTTCAGCCGGCCCTTGCCCGGTATCCGGGCACCCTTCGCGGCCACCTTTTCGCCGTCCAGCGCGGCGATCCACTGCACCCAGTCCGGCCACCAGCTGCCGGGCGTTTCCGTCGCCTTGCCGATGAACTCCGCCAGGGTCGCCGCCGGCTCGGTCGTGGTCCAATATTGATATTTGCCCGAGGTCGGCGGGTTGACGACGCCGGCGATATGGCCGGAGCCGGCGAGCAGGAAGCGAATCGGGCCGGTGAAATGTTCGGTCAGCTTCCAGACGCTTTCCATCGGTGCGATATGATCCTCGCGCCCGGCCTGGACATACGCCGGCGTCTCCACCTTGCGCAGGTCGATCGGCGTGCCGTCGACGCTGAGCGCGCCGGGCTGCACCAGCTTGTTGTCGCGATAGAGATCGGCGAGATAGGCGCGATGCCATTTCGCCGGCAAATTGGTGGTGTCGCCGTTCCAGTGCAGCAGATCGAACGGCACATAATCCTGGCCGAGCAGATAATTGTTCTGGACGTAGTTCCAGATCAGGTCGCGGCCGCGCAGCAGGTTGAAGGTCGCCGCCATATAGCGGCCATCGAGAAAGCCGTCACCCGACAGGCTGTCGACCAGCTTGAGCTGATCATCGTCGACGAACAGGCTGAGTTCGCCGGCATTGCTGAAATCGACCTGCGCCGTGAAGAAGGTCGCGCTCTTGACCTTCTTCTCCTCGCCGCGCGCCGCAAGCAGCGCCAGGGTCGCGGCCAGGGTCGTGCCGGCCACGCAATAGCCGATCGTGTGCACCGACTTGACGTCGAACAGGTCGCGGACGGTGTCGATCGCGTCGATCTGGCCGCGGACGATATAATCGTCCCACGTCACGTCCTTCATCGCGGCATCGGCGGATTTCCACGAGACCACGAACACGCTCAGCCCCTGCGCCACCGCCCAGCGGATGAAGCTTTTCTCGGGATTGAGATCGAGGATGTAGAAGCGGTTGATCCATGGCGGGAAGATCACCAGCGGCGTGCGATACACCTCCTGCGTGACCGGCGCATAATGGATCAGCTGGTAGAGCGGGGTTTCCTTGACGACCTTGCCGGGCGTCGTCGCGATGTTGCGGCCCACCTCGAACGCTTTCGGGTCGGTGTGGGTGAGCTGACCCTTCGACAGGTCGGCCAACATATGTTCGAGGCCCTTGAGCAGATTCTCGCCGCGGGTTTCGAAGGTCTTCTCGAGCACGATCGGGTTGGTCAGCGCGAAGTTCGACGGACTCATCGCATCGACGAAGCCGCGGGTCGCGAAGCGGAGCTGCTCCTTCTGCCGGGCGTCGATGCCCTCGATCGAATCGACGCCCTTCAACATATGATCGGCGACGAGCAGATAGCCCTGACGCATCAGATCGAAGGCTGGATTGTCGCGCCATTGCGGCGCGGCGAAGCGCCGATCGCGATCGGCGCGCTTGCCCATATCTTCGGACAGTGAGTCTTCGGACAGCGACGCCGCCTCGGCCGGCGCGTCCGCCGGTGTCAGGAAACGCTGCCATAATTTCATCGAATCGGCCCAGAAATCGGCCTGCGCCCTCGCGACCGTGCCGCCGATGCCGAACCCCGGAAAGGCCGAGCCGAGGTCTGCGTCCTTGCCCTTGGCGAGTTCGCCGAGGCCATGTTCCATCATCATCTGCTGCGCCCGGCCGATCACCCAGGTCCAGTGCTGGATCTCCTCGAGCGTCGGCAGCGCCGGGGTCTGGTGGGGTGGCGGCGATGCTTGGGTGGTCTCGGTCATGATGGCCTCTCCGCTATTCTCTTCGCCAACCAGAGCATAGCACCGAAAATCGGGAACGAGTCGACCAAATGCGGAATTCACGCCCGACGATAAATGGCCTATGCACGCGCGGCGGGACCGATCCCGCCTTTTCAGGAAAAGAAGGTCCGATGTCCGACGAATTCTACCGCATCAAGCGTTTGCCGCCCTATGTCATCGCCGAGGTCAACGGCATGCGGGCAGCGGCGCGCGCGGCAGGCGAGGACATCATCGATCTCGGCATGGGCAATCCCGATCTGCCGCCGCCGCAGCATGTGATCGACAAATTGTGCGAGGTCGCGCGCAAGCCCGACGCCCACGGCTATTCGGCGTCGAAGGGGATTCCCGGACTGCGCCGCGCGCAGGCGAGCTATTATCAGCGCCGCTTCGGCGTCGATGTCGATCCCGAGAGCGAGGTCGTGGTGACGCTCGGCTCGAAGGAAGGCCTCGCCAATCTCGCCCAGGCGATCACCGCGCCCGGCGACGTCGTGCTGGCGCCCAACCCGAGCTACCCGATCCACACCTTCGGCTTCATCATCGCCGGCGCGACGATCCGTTCGGTGCCGACGACGCCCGACGAGCATTATTTCGAGTCGCTAGACCGCGCGATGAAGTTCACCGTGCCCAAGCCCTCGGTGCTGGTGATGGGCTATCCGTCCAACCCCACCGCCGAAGTGGTCGATCTCGCTTTCTACGAGCGCGTTGTCGCGTTCGCGAAGCAGCACGGCCTGTGGGTGCTGAGCGACCTCGCCTATAGCGAGATCTATTTCGACGGTTGCCCGACGCCCTCGATCCTGCAGGTGCCGGGCGCCAAGGATGTCGCGGTCGAGTTCACGTCGATGTCCAAGACCTATTCGATGGCGGGCTGGCGGATGGGCTTCGCGGTCGGCAACAAGATTCTGATCGCGGCGCTGTCGCGCGTCAAATCCTATCTCGATTATGGCGCGTTCACGCCGATCCAGGCCGCCGCGGTCGCCGCGATCAACGGTCCGCAGGACATCGTCGAATCGAACCGGCAGCTCTACAAACGGCGCCGCGACGTGCTGGTCGAGAGCTTCGGCCGCGCCGGCTGGGACATTCCGGCGCCGCGCGCCAGCATGTTCGCCTGGGCGCCGCTGCCGCCGGCGCTCGCGCATCTCGGCAGCCTCGAATTCTCGAAGCAGTTGCTGACCCATGCCGGTGTCGCGGTGGCGCCTGGCGTCGGCTATGGCGAGGACGGCGAGGGCTTCGTCCGCATCGCGATGGTCGAGAACGAGCAGCGCATCCGCCAGGCCGCGCGCAATGTCCGCAAATATCTCGCGAGCATGGGCGTCAACGCCGGCGCGGTCACCGCGGTTTGAGGCAGCAACCGGATGGCGCCCTTCTCCGTCGTGGGAGGGGCGTTTTCTGCCACCGCTTCCGCGTCCGCTATGCCGAGCTCGACCCGCAAGGCGTGGTCTTCAACGCGCGCTATCTCGATTATGCCGATCTCGTGCTGACCGAGCAGTGGCGCGCGGCGGGGATCCATGCCGGGCAAGCCGAACCGTTCGAATGCCATGTCGTCAAGGCGCTGGTCGACTATCGCAAGCCGATCCGGATCGACGAGGAGATCGACGGCCTGATTCGCGTAGCCGAGTTCGGCACGACCAGCATGACCAGCCTGATCGCGCTCCACGGCGCCGGCGCCGACGACCTTCGCGCGTCGATCGAGATCGTTCATGTCCATGTCGATCTGGCCACCGGACAGCCCTGTCCGATCCCGCGGACGATCCGCGACGCCTTCGCCGCGCTGGCCTGAACTACCGAGGCCTGAACTACTGGGGGCCTCAACTGCTGGGGCCCGAGCGCCGGGCCACAAAAAAGGGGCGGCCCCGAAGGTCCGCCCCGTTTCGTTTCTGTCGGCGCCCCTTTTCTGTCAGGGGTCGCCCGCCAGCGCCGGAAGCGCCGTCAGAACTTGCTGTAATATTCGTTGCCGACGAAGCCCATCTTGGTGACTTCGGACTTCTTGATCACCGCCAGCACCTGATCGACCTTGTCGTAGCGCGCGTTGGGATCGGGCTGCAGATGCAGTTCCGGCTCCGGCGCCATCACCTTGGTCTGGTCGAGATATTGCCGCAGCGTCACCAGGTCGATCGGCGAGCCGTTCCAGTAGACGACGCCGCCGGGATCGATCGTGAGCTTGTTCTTGATCGGATCGATCAGCGGCTCGTTCTTGTTGTTCGGATCGTTGATCGGAAGGTCGATCTTGACCGCGTGCGTCTGGATCGGAATGGTGATGATGAACATCACCAGCAGCACGAGCATGACGTCGATCAGCGGCGTCGTGTTCATGTCCATCATGGGCTCGTCGTCACTGCCCCCGACACTCATTGCCATGTTAAATTCTCCTTGGTGCGGGTTCGCAGAATCAGAAGCGCGTGGTCACTTCACCGGGAGGCGGTTCGGAAATGAATCCAACGCGTGCGAAGCCGGCGCGCTGCATCGTGTAGATCGCACCGCCGATGCACTTGTAGGGGGCGTTCACGTCGCCGCGGATATGCGCCTCCGGCAGATTGTCCAGATTCATGTTCTCGACGCCGCCGGCCTTCTTGATCTCGGCCTCCAGTTTCTTGGTGGCACGCGTGAAGAGATCGTCGGAATTGATCAGGGTCTGATTCCAGTAAATCTCGCACTTGCCGCCAGGCCCGCCGCGCACGGAAAGCGAGACGTTCTCGGGCTTGGTGGTCGTCACTTCGTGGCGCACCGCAGGCAGCTTCAACTGAACCGACTGGACCACGACGGGAATGGTGATGAGAAAGATGATCAGCAACACCAGCATGACGTCGACGAGCGGCGTCGTGTTGATGTCCGACATCGGCTTGTCGTCTCCGCCTTCGCCGGCAACACTCATTGACATGTAATCAGATCCTATCCTGCGTGGCCGGGAATGATGGCCTCAGCATAAATGTCCCGGTCGAATGGACGGAGCGACAGCCGAAGGGCGGCCATCGCTCCGATTCCAGTTCAGGCCTTGGTCGTCGAAACCGCCGGCTTCGCCGGCGCAGTGGCAGGCTTCGCCGGCGCGCCGCGCGACACGATGATCGGCTTCACCGAACCACCCGACATCATGTAGCCCAGCAGGTCGTTCGAGAAGGCGCCGAGATCCTCGGAGATCGACTTGTTGCGGCGCTGCAGCCAGTTATAGGCAAGCACCGCCGGCACGGCGACGACCAGACCGATCGCGGTCATGATCAACGCTTCACCGACCGGACCGGCGACGGCGTCGATCGACGCCTGACCAGCCGCACCGATCTTGATCAGCGCGTTCAGAATGCCGACCACGGTGCCGAACAGGCCGACGAACGGCGCGGTCGAACCCACGGTCGCGAGGAAGGCCAGGCCCTCGCCCAGCTTCGAGTTGATCGCTGCCTGGCTGCGGTTGAGCGAACCGTGCAGCCAGTCATGCGCCTCGACCGGATCGGTCAGCTTGGCATGCTGGTCGAGTGCGATCAGGCCGTCGTCGACGATCTGGCGGTAGGCGCTGTCCTTGTCCAGCTTGGCGGCGGCCTCCTTGAGGCTCGGACTCGACCAGAACGAGGCGCGCACCTTCTTGGTCTGGCCCATGATCTTCTGCTGATCGTAGAATTTGGTGAACAGGATGTAGAAGGTGCCGACCGACATGATCACGAGGATGGCGGCGGTGGCCCACGTCAGCGGGCCGCCTTCGACGATCGCCGGGATCAGGCCATAGGGATTTTCAGCCTTGCCGGGAGCGGCTGCGGCGAGGGTCGAAATGAGCATAGGGGACTTTCCTCTTAGAATTGACTGTCGAGCTGCCGGTTTCCGATCGCGATGATCGGAGGCCGGCAGCGGGAAAAATCAGTTGTCGGGCATGCGCCAGACAACGCGGCGGGAGGCAGAAGCCCGAATGGGGTTGCCGTTGGTATCGAGCGCAGGCTTGTAGCGGGCGCGACGCGTGATGTTCTTGCAGGCCGCGTCGTCGAGATCCGGCGAGCCGCTGGACGATGTGATGCGGCAATTCTCGACCTTGCCTTCGGTATTGATGTCCCAGGCGACACCCGTCGTGCCGACGCGCTCTTCGCGAAGCGCGCGCGGCGGATAATCGTCCTGGGTCACCCAGCTGCCGGGATTGCCCTTTGGCGTGGCCGCTTGGGCAAGCTTGGGTGCCGGTGGCGCGGATGGCGGGGGCGGGGGCGCCGGCGGCGGGTTGAAGACCGGCGGCGGCGGAGGCTGCGGCTGGAATGTCGGCTGTTGCGGCGACGGCAGCTGAATCTGCGTCGGCGGCATGGTGACGGGGGGCGGCTGGACCTTCTGTTCCGGCGGCGGCGGCGGCGGCAATTCCTCGGGCGGCGGCACGTCTTCCTCGACCTCGAAGGTCTTCAGATCCGCGGCGACCTTCTTGGCGATGTTCGGGATCAGCCCGACAATGAACGCCCAGCCGAGAAGGGCATGGACGAGCGCCACGATGATGACGGCGACGACCCGGCTGTTACCCGAATTTCTGTCAGCGTAGGCCATTCAGCTTCGAAACTCCTCTTACCAAGCTGTTGCAGAGCACGGCCCCGCCACGCTCGCGACAGACCGACCCACTCTGCCCAAAATTAATATATCGTTGGCAGAACCTGAGTCTCTATCGCGACACCGGAAACGAGGCAATCTCTTTGTCAACGCCTTGAAACCTAGCGTCCGCACATGGCAGAAATGTTGCGTCCGCCGACCATAAGCTCATGCCCCGATCGGAAGCCGATGCGTATCCAGATTCTCGCCTGTTCCCTTGCGCTTAGCACCCTCCTCCCGTTGCAGAATATGCATGCGCAGACTGTTTATCCGGCCATATCATATTCTTATGCCGACCTAGCCGATCTGACAGTGTCGGCACCGGTCGTCGCCAGCGCGCGAATCCGCGAGGCGATCAGACTGAAGGGCGAGCAGGCCGTTTCGGTGCCGGCCGGACGCGCCCGATTCTACGTCACGGCCGATGTGACGGCCCTGATTCGCGGTGCGGGCGGACTGTCGACACAGGTCAGCTATGTGGTCGACATGCCGCTCGATTCGCGCGGCAAGGCGCCGAAACTCAGGAAGGCGCAGGTCCTGCTGCTCGGCCGGCGAGTGCCGGATCGGGCCGCCGAGCTGCAACTCGTTGCGCCCGATGCGCAGCTCGCCTGGACGGCCGAACTCGAGACTCGGCTGCGCGGCGTCGTGCAGGCCGCCAGCACGCCCGATGCGCCGCCGGCGATCACCCGCGTGGGCAGCGCCTTCCATGTGCCCGGCAATCTGCCCGGCGAGGGCGAGACCCAGATCTTTCTGATCACCGCCAACAATCTGCCGGTCTCGCTCAGCATCCTGCGGCGCCCCGGCCAGCAGAGGACCTGGGCGGTCGCGCTGGGCGAGATCGTCGACGAGGCGGCCGGCCCGCCGCAGCGCGACACCTTGCTGTGGTATCGCCTCGCCTGCGGACTGCCGCGTGCGCTGCCCGAAGAGGCGCTGCGCGACGCCGATGCGATCGCGGCGACGGCCGCGCGCGAGGATTATCGCTTCGTGCTCGATCAGCTCGGCGCCTGCACGCGCAACCGCGGCCAAGGCTGAAGGGACGCGGGGCTGACCGGGCGCTGGCCTGAACGCTCAGTCGGCGAACGACGAGATCTCGACGCCGACGCCGGCGCAATCGGGATAGATGTCGGGCTTGCGGCTGGACACCCTGAGTCCGGTCACCCCGCGCCGCGCCGCGATCAGGTCATAGATCTCGCGCACCAGCGTTTCCTGGAGATTGAAGCGGCGGCCGATGGTCAGCCGCAGGATTTCGGTGCGCAGGAAATCATAGTTCCACGCCGCCGCCGCCGTATCCTCCGCAGCGAAATGCGCGGCATCGACCCAGACGTCGACCGACACCAGCAGCCGCTGCGGCGCGCCGACCTCGAACGCGTGAAAGCCGATGTCGACCGGCAGGTCGAAGCGGTCGAGGAAGATGCGATGGCTCTTGGGCTCGAGCCGCGCGGGCACGAGTCCGTCCAGTCTGGCGGGTGTGGTCATATTGGCTCCATGAACTGGACGTCGCGCGGCAGGCCGAGAAAGCGCTGGCCGGCGTCGATGGTGATGGTCTGTCCGGTGATGGTGGGCGTTGCGATCAGGAAGCGCAGCGCGGAGACGATCTCCGCCACCTCGACGCCGGTGCCGAGCGCGGTCATGCGATGCGCCGCGGCGAAATTCTCGCGGCTCTGCGGGCCGGACACCAGAGTGACGGCGGGCGCGATGGCGCAGACCCGGATCGCGCGCGCCGCGAGCACGCGCGCGGTCAGTTCGGTGACGCCGGCCAGCGCCTGCTTCGAGACGGTATAGCTGAAGAAATCCGGATTGGGCTGGGCCAGCTTGGCATCGAGCAGGTTGACGACGAGCGCCGGCTGGCCCGGCGGGACCACGCGGGCGAACGCGCGCGTCAGCAACGCCGGTGCCCGCGCGTTGATCGCGAAATGCCGGTCCCATTGTCCGGCTTCGAAATCGTCGAACAGATCGAGATCGAAGCGCGAGGCGTTGTTGACCAGCAGCGCGGGCGGCGGCAGGCCATCGAGCGCCGCCATCACCGCCTCGCCGCAATCGGGCCGCGCGAGGTCGGCGGCGACCACATGCGCCCGGCCCAGTTCGGCGGCAAGCGCGTCGGCTTGCCGACGGCTGGTGTTGCAATGGATCAGCAGATGCCAGCCATCGGCCGCCAGCGCGCGCGCGATCGCCGCGCCGATCCGCTTCGCCCCGCCCGTTACGATCGCCGTGCCCGCTGTCGTCATGCGCCGCCGCTAGACGCTCCGGCCGCCGGAGGAAAGAGCGCCGGGCTGCGGCTGCGGCGGAAAGTGGGATCAGGCCGCCGCGCTGGGGCGCGCGCGCATCGTCTCGAACCAGCGGGTGACGGGCGCGCGATCCTGACCCTGGTCGAGCTTTCCCGCCTTCGCGAATTCGAGCGCGACGAACGCCGAGATGTCGGCATAGCTCAGCCGGTCGGTGGCGATCCACGCATGATCGGCGAGCCGGGTTTCGAGCGAATCGAGAAAGTGCCGCCATATCGTCGCGGCGCGATCGACCAAAGCGGGAATCTGCGGAACCGCGGGCCAGTGCCCCGGCAATCCCCGTCCGGCGAATGCGGGATGGCGGTTGCGAAACGCGTAGACCACTGCGGTAAAGCCCTCGGCATCGACCTGCCGCACCATCGCCTCGATCCGGGCGATCTCGCGCGGGTTCGCGCCGAACAGCGGCGGATCCGGGTGCAGCGCCTCGAAAAAGCGGCAGATCGCCGAGGATTCGGCGATGATCTCGCCATCGTCGAGCTGCAGCGCCGGCACCGTCCCGCGCGGGTTGAGCGCGACATAGTCGGCGCCCAATTGCTCGTCGGCACGCAGATCGACCATCACGCGTTCGACCGCGATGGCCTTCTCGGCGAGAAACATGCGCACCCGCCGCGGACTCGGCGCCCACACCGCATCATAGAGTTTCATGGCTGGTTCACCCCCGATTCCGCTTTTCATTCATCGTTGCGACGTTAAAGCGCGCCGCTCCGGCAAATTTGCCGGACAGAGATGAGGAGCGAAACGGAAGTTGGTCAAGATCGTCCCCCTGAACCAAGCCGATCCGTCGGCGGTGGAAGCGTTGCTGGACGGAGCCTTCGGCGCCGGCCGACGCGGCCGAACCGCCTATCGGATGCGCGAGGGGACGAAGGGCATAACGGAGCTGAGCTTCGCGGCGTTCGACGGTGACCGGCTGATCGGCTCGATCCAGTGCTGGCCGGTGGTGCTGCTGACGGCGACGGCGGCACAGCCGATGGTGATGGTCGGCCCGGTGGCGGTCGATCCGGCCCGCCAGCGCGACGGCATCGGCCGGACGATGATGCGGGCGATGCTCGCGGCGTCTGACGGCCAGGGCGGTCATGTGCTGACGATGATCGGCGATCCCGAATATTATGGCCGCTTCTTCGGCTTCTCCGCCGACGCCACCGGCGGCTGGGACGTCCCCGGACCGGTCGAGCGCCACCGCCTGCTCGCGCGCGTGCCCGCCGGCGTGACGATGGCGGTGAAGGGGCGAATCGCGCCGCGCGTCCACGCCTGAATGCGCCGGCCCGCTTCTCGCGGGCCGGCGCTTCGGCTACGCGCGCCGTCATGCAGCACCCACCGCGCCAATCCCCCGGACCATGGGCCGCCGAGGCGCGCGCGACGCTCGCGCTCGCCTGGCCGCTGGTGCTGACCAATGTCGCGCAGGCGCTGATCCATGCGACCGACGTCGTACTGCTGGGCCGGCTCGGTCCCGATTCGCTCGCGGCCGGCGCGCTGGGCGTCAATCTGTTCAACGCCTGCCTGATCTTCGGCACGGGCCTCGTCGTCGCCTCGGCACCGATGATCGCGAGCGAGATCGGCCGGTTCCGCCATTCGGTGCGCGACGTCCGGCGCACGGTGCGCCAGGCGATGTGGGCGGCGGTGGCGATCTGCCTGCCGGCCTGGGCGATCCTGTGGCAGGCCGAACCGATCCTGCTCGCCTTCGGGCAGGAACCGGCGCTCGCCGCCGACGCCGCGCGCTTCGTCCATGCGCTGATGTGGGGCCTCCTGCCCTATCTGCTGTTCCTCGTGCTGCGCGCGTTCGTATCGGCGCTCGAGCGACCGGTCTGGGCCTTGCTGGTCGGGATCGGCGCCGTCCTGATCAATGCCGTCCTGAACTACGGGCTGATCTTCGGCGCCTTCGGGCTGCCGCGGCTCGGACTGCTCGGCGCCGGCATCGGCAGCGCGCTGGCGAACGGCCTGATGTTCGTCACGCTCGCGATCGTCATCACGCGCCACAAGCGCTTTCGCCGCTACCGGCTGTTCGGCCACTTCTGGCGGCCGGACTGGCAGCGCTTCGCCGCCGTCTTCCGGCTCGGCGCGCCGATCGCGGTCACGCTGGCGCTGGAGGTCACGGTGTTCAACGCCGCGGTGTTCGTGATGGGGCTGATCGGCCGCGACGAGCTGGCGGCGCATGCGATCGCGATCCAGATCGCATCGCTGGCGTTCATGGTCCCGCTCGGCCTGTCGCAGGCGGTGACGGTGCGCGTCGGGCTGGCCTATGGCCGTATCGACCGGGCGGCGATCGGCCGTGCCGGCTGGACGAGCTTCGCGATCGGCCAGAGCTTCATGCTACTGACGGCCGCGACGATGTGGCTGGCGCCCGGCCTGCTGATCTCCGCCTTCCTCGATCCGCGCGATCCGGCCAATGCCGCGGTCGCCGCGCTGGCGGTCAAGTTCATCGCGGTCGCCGCCTTGTTCCAGATCGTCGACGGCGCGCAGGCGGTCGGCGCCGGCATGCTGCGCGGGCTGCACGATACGACCTTGCCGATGATCTATGCCGCGATCGGCTATTGGGTGCTCGGTCTCGGCACCGGCTGGTGGCTCGCTTTCCATCGCGGCTGGGGCGGCGTCGGCATCTGGGCCGGACTTGCCACCGGTCTCGCGGTCGTCGCCGTGCTGATGCTCGCACGCTGGATCGCGCGCGATCGACTGGGCCTGCTGCCGGGCGCTTCCCCACGAAGCCCCCGGCGCGTAGCGCCCGCCTGACCGTCAACTCAACGCGTCGTCGCGATCCGGGTCGCGGGCCGCAGCTTCGGCTGTCCGGTTTCGCGGCTGATCCTGGCGACCAGCATGTCCATCTGCAGCCGCGCCATCACGTCGGCGAGGCGATTCCGGTCGATCCTCGTGCCGTCGATCCGGTCATCGACGACCCGCGCCGTGGTCGCGATCCGGCTCATGGCCGCCGGCACCTTGGCTTCGGATGTCCCGATCATGGACAGTCCGGCAAGCGCGACCATCGTGGTCAATATCGTCTTCATCATCGTCATTCCCACAAAAGCGCCATTTCCCCACGAAACGGAATGAAGATCTTGTACGCCGACATCCTTACCCAAAGCTTTCCATGCGCCGGTTGACGCCAAAGGGTCAGTCTCCGGATCATGTCGACCACCGCTTTGCGTATCCGCGGCGAATGGCATAAGCGGCATGGCCATGCCGATGCCCGCCCCGCCCGAACTCGCCGACCTCTCGCTCGCCGACATCGCGACCTTGGCCGCCAAGCAGAAGCTGCCGCCGGTCGAGTCCTGGAACCCTGCCCACTGCGGCGACAGCGAAATGCGCATCGCCCGCGACGGCAGCTGGTTCCACCAGGGTGCGCCGATCGGGCGGCCGGCGATGGTGCGGCTGTTCTCGACGATCCTGCGCCGCGAACCCGACGACTCCTATGTGCTGGTGACGCCGGCCGAAAAGCTCGTCATCGCGGTCGAGGACGCGCCGTTCGTCGCGGTCGAGGTCAAGAGCGAGGGCGAGGGCGATCGACGCCGGCTCGCCTTCCGGCTCAACACCGGCGACCTCGTCGTCGCCGGACCGGACCATGGCCTGCGCTTCGAGGAGCATGACGACGGCCCCCATCCCTATCTGATGGTCCGTCGCGGACTCGAGGCGCTGATCGCGCGCGCGGTCTATTACGAACTGGTCGAGATCGCGCTTTCGGAGGAGGCCGAGCCGCCCGGCCTGTGGAGCGACGGCGTCTTCTTCGCGCTGGAGCCGACGGGATGACTCTGGCCGAACGGCTGCGCGACGCCTTGGCGAAAGGCGGCGCGCGCAAGACCATCCTGCTCGAAGGCGACCCCCGCGATGCGTCGCTGACCGACGACGTCGTGCTGATGCCGGCGGCGGTGCTGGTCGCCGTCACCGACCGGCCCGAACCCGGCGTGATTCTCACCCAGCGCACCGCGCACATGCGTCGCCATCCCGGCCAGATCGCCTTCCCCGGCGGGCGGATCGATCCCGAGGATGAAAGCATCGTCGCCGCCGCGCTGCGCGAGGCCGAGGAGGAAATCGGCCTGCCGCGCAATTGCGTCGAGGTGATCGGCGAGACCGACTCCTACCGGACGATCACCGGCTTCCATGTCACCCCGGTGATCGCGGTGGTCCCGCCCGATCTGGAGCTGGTGCCGCATGTGGAGGAGGTCGCCGACCTGTTCGAGGTGCCGCTCGCCTTCCTGATGGAACCGGGCAATTATATCGAACAGGCGGTGGAATGGCAGGGCCGGCAGCGCCGCTATCACGAGATCCTGTGGGGCGAGCGCCGGATCTGGGGCGCGACCGCGGCGATGCTGATCAATCTGGCGCGGCGCCTGTCGTGGACACAGTGATCGGGGCCGCAACGCGGCTGCCCGCGGCCGACTGGCGGATCCAGGCCGGACTCGACCGGCTGCTCGACGCGCTCGACGCGGCACGGGGCGAGAGCCGCTTCGTCGGCGGCGCGGTCCGCGACACCTTGCTCGGCATCGCCGTGAAGGATGTCGACCTCGCGACCCGGCTGAAGCCCGAGACGGTGATGGCGCGGCTGCGCGAAGCGGCGATCAAGGTCGTGCCGACCGGCATCGCCCATGGCACCGTCACCGCCGTGCTGCCCACGGGACCGGTCGAGGTGACGACCTTGCGACGCGACGTCTCGACCGACGGCCGCCACGCGACGATCGCCTTCTCCGACGACTGGCGCGAGGACGCCGCGCGCCGCGACTTCACGTTCAACGCGCTCTACGCCGATCCGTTGACGGGCGAGGTCCATGATTATTTCGGCGGACTCGACGATCTTGCGGCGCGGCGCGTGCGCTTCATCGGCGACCCGCTCGAACGGATCGCCGAGGATCATCTGCGCATCCTGCGCTTCTTCCGCTTCCACGCCCGTTTCGGCCGCGAGGCGCTCGACACTGCCGGACTGGACGCCTGCACCGCGCGCGCCAACGACCTGATGGCACTGTCGCGCGAACGAATCGCCGACGAACTGCTCAAACTGCTCGGCGTCGCCGATCCCGGCTCCACCGTGGCGCTGATGCACGACCGCGGCATCTTCCGCCCGGTCCTCCCCGAGATCGCGACCGACGGCGTTACCCGCCTGCTCACCTTGATCGCGCGCGAAGCCGCGCTCGGCCTCGCGCCGGCGCCGGTCCGGCGGCTGGCGGCGCTGCTGCCCGACGATCCGGCGATCGGCGACACAATTTCCGCGCGGCTCAAATTGTCGAAGGCGCAGCGCAAACGGATCATCGCAGCGCTCGCCGGCCCCGCCGATGCGCCGGCGCCGGCCTTCGCCTATCGCGCCGGCGTCGAAACCGCGATCGACCGGCTGCTGCTCAACGGCGGCAGCGACGCCGACATCGTCCAGCTGGCCGGCTGGGCCCCGCCCCGCCTGCCGATCGGCGGCGGCGCACTGGTCGCACGCGGCATCGGCGCCGGCCCGGCAGTGGCGCGGGCGCTCCAGACCGTCGAACGACAGTGGATCGAGGAAGGCTTTCCGGACAAGGCGCGGGTGGAAGCGATCGCCGATTCGGTGGCGGCGGCGCAGCGCGGCGGTTGACGGCGGTAGATTGGGCGATTGGGCCAAGCCGGTTCCAATCCCTCTACCGCTTGCGGGAGAGGGACAGGCTCGCAAAGCGGGCCAGGGTGAGGGCCCGAGCGGGTCTCGCCCTTCAGACCCTCACCCTCGCCGCCTGCGGCGGCTTTCCCTCTCCCGCAAGCGGTAGAGGGCAAATGGAACCGTTTCCGATCTCCGACCACCGATCTCCGGCGGCTCAGTTGCGCTTCGGCACCGTGAACCGCCCGCTGACCCGGCCGCCCGTGCCCCCTTCGATGCCCGGCGCGCCCGTCGAATGGCCGTCGACCACAGCGCGCCCCGAATCGAGATCGATCACCAGCCGGCCGCCGCGGATCACGCTCGCGCCCTGGGTCAGCACGACGCCGCCCAGCATCGTGATGCGGTGCGCTTTGAGGTCGTAGATCGCGAAGTCGCCGGTGGCGGTCTCCGAGGTGCTGCGCACTTTCACGCCGCCCGACGCGTCGAGTCGCTGGATCTGGATGCCGTCGCCGGTGCCGCCGGCATAGGCCACCGTCAGCCGGGCGGCGTCGAGCGCGAGCCCGGCCTGCCGCACCTTGACGTTGCCCGAGAAGACGGCGCGATCGGCGCGGTCCTGGACCTCGATCCGGTCCGCCTCGACATCGACCGGCGCATTCGAATCATGCCCGCGCAGCGCCTGTCCCGGCACCGGTGCGGCGGCAAATGCGGCGACGGTGCCGATCAGGCCCAATAGGAACGGATTACGCATGCGCGTCATCTGCCCGCCCGCTGCACGATGTGCAAGCGCGCGCGCCCTTCCAGATTGACGGTGCGCGCCTGGAGGTCGGCACGCATCGTGCTGGCGGTGAACGTGCCGAGCGGCATCGCGCCTTCGGCCGCGCCGGTGCTCGTAACCTGCCGGCTCTTGAGATCGACCGCGACGTCGCTGGTCGCGAGGCGATAGCCGTCGGCCGCCTGGAACAGCACCGGACCATCGACCGCCACGCTTTCCTTGTCCATGTCGTAGCGGCCCTGGCCGGCGGTAACGGTCGCGGGGCCGTCGGTCAGCGCGATCTGCGCCGACAGATCCTTGAGCCGCACGACCGGATCGCGCGAGCTGGTCTGGACGGCGGAACCGGCATTGAGGATGAAGGGCTGGCCCTTGCTGTCCTCGCCGCGATAGATCGCCGCGGTCACGCGCATGCGCTCCTTGGCGATATCGACGCTGTCCTTGGCGAGCACGAAGCTCACTTCGTTGCCACGCGTCAGCGGCGCGATCGCGAGCACCGCGGCGAGCGCGCCGATCGCCATCGGAAACGCGACGCGGGTCAGGCCGATCAGCCGGTCGTGCCGGCTGCCCGGCGCCGCCCACCGCTGTCTCAGATTGCGTTGCCGCTCGGCGATCTCAGACATGTGCGAAGATGTCGGTCTCCGGCCAGCCGGCCAGATCCAGTTCGGCGCGCGCCGGCAGGAAATCGAAGCAGGCCTGTGCCAGCGCGGTCCGCCCCTCGCGCGCCAGCCGGCGGTCGAGCTCCTCGCGCATGCGGTGGAGATATCGCACGTCGGACGCGGCATAATCCTTCTGCGCGTCGCTGAGTTCCGGGCCGCCCCAGTCCGACGATTGCTGCTGCTTCGAAATCTCCTGGCCCAGCAATTCCTTGACCAGTTCCTTCAGGCCGTGACGATCGGTGTAGGTGCGCACCAGCCGCGAGGCGATCTTGGTGCAATAGACCGGCGCGGCGGTCACGCCCAGGTAATGCTTGATCGCGGCGAGATCGAAGCGTGCGAAATGATAGAGCTTCAGCCGTGCCGGGTCGGCCAGCACCGCGCGCAGATTGGGGGCCGCATAGTCGCTGGCGGGTCCGAAGCGGACGAGATGCTCGTCGTCGCCCCCGTCCGAGATCTGGACGACGCACAGCCGGTCGCGCGGCGTGATCAGCCCCATGGTCTCGGTGTCGATCGCGATCGGCCCCGGACGGAGCACGCCCTCGGGCAGGTCTTCTTCATGGAAATGGACGGTCATCGGGCACGCATAGGCGCGGACGCCGCGTGGCTCAATGGGCTGCGCGCAATCCGGGCCGAAGGATAAGGGCGGGTGCAGCGGTGCGAATGCCGCAATATCGGCATTATGCATTGCCTTGGCGTTGAAATCGCCCCAGACTTCGCCGCCTGACGACGTTTTCCGGGGGTATGCAGATGAACGATCCTTATCGGGGGCCGCAATCGGGTGGCTTCGATCTCAACCAGCCGACGATCATCGCGCTGTTGTATCTGGCGAGCTTCATCACCGGCGTGACCGGGATCGTCGGCGTGGTCCTCGCGCATGTGTGGAGCAACGAACCCAAGGCAGAGTGGGAGCGGAGCCATTATGCTTACCACATCCGCACATTCTGGTTCGGCATGCTCGGCATGGTCATTGGCTTCGTGCTGCTGATCGTTCTGATCGGTGGCCTGATCATGCTGGCCGTCGGCGTGTGGATGGCGGTGCGTTCGGTCATGTCGCTGATCAATGCCCAGAAGCAGCAGCCGATGCCCAACCCGCACACGCTGCTATTCTGACCCGGAACGCCGAAAATCGTTCGCACAGGCCGGTTTTTTGGGCTAAGAGACTCGCAGGTGCGGCTTATTTTCCGTGCCGGGGAAGTTGCGGCCGTCGTCCGGCGCAGGTTTCTGGAAAGAAGTGCGGGCGGCCGGGAAAGTACAGCAGGGCATGAGTTTCGACAGAGGGCGCCGCGGGGATCGCGGCGGGCGTGGCAGGGACAAGCGCGACGGTTTCGGTGACGAGGGCGGCGGCGGCTTCGGCAGCAGTTATGGCGGCGGCGGCGACCGCTTCGGCGGCGGCGGTTTTGGCGGTGGTGATCGCTTCGGCGGCGGTGGCGGTGGCGGCGGTGATCGCTTCGGCGGCGGTGGCGGCGGGTTCCGCAGCGGCGGCGGGGGCGGCTTCGGCGGCGGTGCTGGCGGCGGCGGCGGTTTTGCCGGCGGCGGCGGGCGCGGCGGGATGCCGGCGCAGGTCATCGGCGAAGGCAAGGGCGTCGTCAAATTCTTCAACGGCCAGAAGGGCTTCGGCTTCGTCGTTCGTGACGATGGCGGCGAGGATGTGTTCGTGCACATCAGCGCGGTCGAGCAGGCCGGCCTGACCGGCCTCGCCGAGGGCCAGCCGCTCGGTTTCACCCTCGTCGATCGCGGCGGCCGGATCTCGGCGACCGAGCTCAAGATCGAAGGCGAACCGCTTCCGGTCACCGATCGCGGTCCGCCGCGCGACCGTGACGCCGCCGGCCCCGGCGGCGGTGCGCCGCGCGGTGGTGCGGGCGGCGCAGGCGGCCCCCAGCGTCAGCTGACCGGCGAGAAATCGTCGGGGACGGTCAAGTTCTTCAACGCCATGAAGGGCTTCGGCTTCATCCAGCGCGACGATGGCCAGCCCGATGCGTTCGTGCACATCTCGGCCGTCGAACGTGCCGGCATGACCAGCCTGAACGAGGGCGACCGGCTCGAGTTCGAACTCGAGGTCGATCGTCGCGGCAAATATGCCGCGGTGAATCTCAAGCCGCTCGCTTAGGCCACTGGCGTAAATCTTCGTCTGAAAAGCCCTTTCCCGCTTTCGCGGGAGGGGGCTTTTCTGCGTTGTCCCGTCAGTCGCGATCGATCGCGCTGTGATCGCGCGTGTCGCGCATGCCCAGATAGACGATCAGCGAGACGCCGATCATGCCCGCGACATACCAGTAGAACGCCTGCTCGACCCCTTCGGTCTTGAGCTTCAGCGCGACATATTCGGCGGTGCCGCCGAACACTGTGTTGGCGATCGCATAAGGCAAGGCCACGCCCAGCGCGCGGATATGCGCCGGAAACAGTTCCGCCTTCACGATCGCGTTGATCGATGTATAGCCGGTCACGATCACCAGCGCCGCCATCACAAGCGCAAAGGCGATCCAGGGATCGTCAGTGCCCTCCAGCGTGCGGAAGATCGGCACGGTCAGCAGCAGCCCGGCCATGCCGAAACCGATCATCAGCGGCTTGCGCCCGATCCGGTCGGACAGTGCGCCCGCCGCAGGCTGCAGGCACATGTAGAAAAACAGCGCCGCCGTCATGATCGTCGTCGCGGTCTCGCGTCCGAAGCCGGCGGTATTGACGAGGAATTTCTGCATGTAGGTCGAATAGGCATAGAAAGCGAGCGTACCGCCGGCGGTCAGCGCGATCACGATCAGCGCCTCGCGCGGGTGGACGCGGAACAGGCCGAGCAGGCTGGACCGCGGCGCGCCCGATGCCTGGCCCCTGGCGAAGCTCTCGGTCTCCATCAGGCCGCGCCGCAGCCAGAAGACGATGATCGCCAGCACGCCGCCGACCGCGAACGGAATCCGCCAGCCCCAGGTCTCGAGATCGGTCTCGCTCATCGTGTATTGCAGCAGCATCAGCACCGACAGCGCCAGCAACTGGCCCATGATCAGCGTCACATATTGGAAACTCGAGAAGAATCCCCGGCGCTTGCTCGTCGCCATTTCCGACAGATAGGTCGCGCTGGCGCCATATTCGCCGCCCACGCTCAGCCCCTGCATCATCCGCGCGAGCACGAGGATCGCCGGCGCCCAATTGCCGATCGCGGCATGGCCGGGCGTGATCGAGATCAGCAGCGACCCCGCGCACATCAAAGTGATCGACAAGGTCAATCCCGCCTTTCGCCCGCGCCGGTCGGAGAAGATGCCCATCAGCCATGCACCGATCGGCCGCATCAGGAAGCCAACCGCGAAGATCGCGCCGGTGTTCAGCAATTGCGCGGTGCGGTCCTCGGCGGGAAAGAACACCGGCGCGAAATAGAGCGCGAACGCCGAATAGACATACCAGTCATACCATTCGACGAGATTGCCGGCCGATCCGCCCAAAATCGACAGCAGGCGCCGCTGCGTGGTGCGTTCCCCATCCGACAAATCATCCACCTTTCTCGCCAACCGTGACGGCATCAGCCTGCCTTAGCCGGGCAGCGATGCGCAAGAGCGCCCCTTCCCTCTACCGCTTGCGGGAGAGGGACAGGCACGCGCAGCGGGCCAGGGTGAGGGCCTGTGCGGGTCTCGCCCTTCAGACCCTCACCCTCGCCGCCTTCGGCGTCTCTCCCTCTCCCGCAAGCGGTAGAGGGTCGCCATCGCCGAAACCGATTCCCCCTTCACGGCACCTGCTCTAAGACCCTCGCTCCGACAGGATTGCGTGGGCGAGGGTGAATTCATGGCAAACGAGGATGGCGTGTTCATCGGTGCGGGCGGCGGCAAGCCGCAGATCCTGAACTTCAGGCGCGCCAACCGCCATGGGCTGATCGCGGGCGCGACCGGCACCGGCAAGACCGTGACCCTGCAGGGCATGGTCGAGGGCCTCTCGAAGGCCGGCGTGCCGGTGTTCGTAGCCGACGTGAAGGGCGATCTCTCCGGCCTCGCGATGGCGGGCTCGCCGACCGCGAAGATCCACGACAGCTTCGCCGCGCGCGCCGCCGAGATCGGCTATGCCGACTGGGCCTATGCCGACAATCCCGTCCAGTTCTGGGACCTGTTCGGCGAGCAGGGCCATCCGGTCCGCACCACGATCTCCGAAATGGGTCCATTGCTGCTGTCGCGGCTGATGGACCTCAACGACACGCAGGAAGGCGTGCTGACGATCGCCTTCCACGTCGCCGACAAGGAAGGGCTGCTGCTGCTCGACCTCGACGATCTCCAGTCGATGCTCGTCCATTGCGCCGAGCGCGCCGACGAACTGACCACCACCTACGGCAACGTCTCGAAGGCGACGGTCGGCACGATCCAGCGTTCGCTGCTGCAACTGCGCAGCCAGGGCGGCGAGCATTTCTTCGGCGAGCCGGCGCTCGACATCCATGATTTCTTTGGCGTCGACGACAAGGGCCGCGGCCTGGTCAACATTCTCGCCGCCGACAAGTTGATGGCGAGCCCCAAGCTCTATTCCACCTTCCTGCTGTGGCTGCTGTCCGAACTGTTCGAGACATTGCCCGAGGTCGGCGACCCGGACAAACCCAGGCTCTGCTTCTTCTTCGACGAGGCGCATCTGTTGTTCGACGAGGCGCCCAAGGCCTTGCTCGACAAGATCGAGCAGGTCGTCCGGCTGATCCGCTCGAAGGGCGTCGGCGTCTATTTCATCACCCAGAACCCGATCGACATCCCCGAAAAGGTCGCGTCGCAGCTGGGCAACCGCGTCCAGCACGCGCTGCGCGCGTTCACGCCCAAGGACGAGAAGGCGATTCGCGCCGCCGCCGAGACCTTCCGCGCCAATCCCGGCGTCGACGTCGCCACCGTCATCACCGAATTGAAGGTCGGCGAAGCTCTGGTCTCGCTGCTCCAGGCCGATGGCTCGCCCACTCCGGTCGAGCGGACCTTGATCAAGCCGACCTGCTCGCGTGTCGGCCCGGTGACGCCGATCGAACGCGGCGTGATCCGGGAGACCGATCCGGTCGGCAGCAAATATGACGTGCTGATCGACCGCGAATCGGCCGAGGAACTGCTGTCGGCGAAGGCGGCCGAAGCCGGCGCGGCGGCGGCCGAAGCCAAAGCCGCCGCCGAGCAGGCGAAGCTCGATGCCGCCCGGGCAAAGGAAGACGAGAAGGCGCGCGCGATCGCCGACCGCGAAGCGGCCCGCATCGCCAAGGAGCAGGAGCGCATCCGCGTCGTCCAGCAGCGCGAGGCCGCGCAGGCCGCCGCGCGGCAGGCGCGCGAGGATGCCAAGCCCAGCTTTGCCGAGAAGATGATCCAGTCGGCGGCGCGCTCGGCCGCGACGTCGGTCGGCCGCAAGGTGGCCGGGCAGTTCGGCGGGCAATTGCTGCGCGGCCTGCTCGGCGGTCTGTTCAAGGGCCGGTGAGCGAAGCCCCGGCGACGTTCGGCACGATGGCCTCCGATCCCGACGCCGATCTCCGCGATTTCCATCGCCGCTGGCCGACGATCCGGCCGCCGCTGCGGCCGAATGCCGATGTCGCGGCAGCAATAGGTGCTTTGCTGGAGGAGCATGGGATCGATGACGAACCCGTCCTGCTGCTCGGCGTCACTCCCGAACTCGCGACCGTCCCGCGCCGCGTGATCGCGGTCGACTGGAGCGCGGACATGATCGCGATCGCCTGGCCCGGCGACACCGCCGATCGCCGCGCGGTGATCGGCGACTGGAAGCGGATGCCGATCGCCGAGTCCAGCGTCGCGGCGGCGATCGGCGACGGCGCGCTGACGATGCTTGCCTGGCCCGCCGAACAACCGTTGCTGTTCGATCAATTGCGCCGCGTCATCCGTCCCGGCGGGCGCATCGTCCTGCGCTGCTTCGCCACGCCCGATCCCTGCGAGACGATCGAGGCGGTGCGTACCGATGCGATGGCGGGCGCCCTGCCCTTTCATGCCTTCAAGCAGCGCTTCAACATGGCGGTCAGCGTCGCCGAAGGGCGACCCAACGTCGCCAGCGCGCTGCTCCACGACCGGTTCGAGGCGCTGTTCCCCGACCGCATGATATTGTCACGCGCGAGCGGCTGGAGTTTCGAGACGATCGCCGAGATCGATGCCTATCGCGGGTCGCGCTACGTCCATTGCTATCCGTCGCGCGCGGCGCTTCTCGATCTCGTGCCGGACTGGGCGCGCAACGTGCGCTTCGTCGAAACGACCGGCTATCCGCTGGCGGAACGCTGCCCACTGCTGGTGATCGACCTGCCATGACGCCCGATCCGCGCCTCGCTGCGATGCGCGGCGACATCGCCGGCAGCGTCTGGCCGCCGGTGTTCAGCAGCCGCACCGCATCGCTCGCGGCACTGCTCCACCAGTTCGACGCCAGCCAGTGGCTCGATCCCGCCGTGATCGCCGGGCGCCAGCGGATCCAGCTCGGCCTGATCGCGCGGCATTTCGCCGAACGCTCGCCCGTGTTCGCCAACCGGCTCGCCATGGCCGGACTCGATCCCGACAGCCTCGCCGCGCCGGGCGGCCTGCTCCGCCTGCCGCCGCTGACGCGGCAGATGGTGCAGGCGACCGATCCGCCGATCCATGTCGACACGGTCCTGCCCGGCCACCAGCCGATCCGCACGGTCAACACCTCGGGTTCGACCGGCGAACCCGTAATCGTCCGCCGCACCGCGGTCAACCAGCTCCACTGGCTGGCGCTGACCCTGCGCTATCATCTGTGGGCCGAACCCGATTTCAGCGGGCGGCTGGCCGCGATCCGCGCAAACATGAAGAGCGTGGGGCTGGACAAGGATTGGGGCATGCCGCCCAATCTGTTCTTCGAAACCGGCCCCGGCCTGCGCATCGATATCGAGGCCGACATCGGCAACCAGCTCGACCAGCTGCTCGACTTCCAGGCGACAAGCGTGGTGATCTATCCGAGCAACCTCTCGGCGCTGCTCGACGAAGCCGATACGCGCGGCGCCGGCCTCTCCTCGATCCGCTGCTGGCGAACGCTGGGCGAAACGCTATCGCCCGACCTGATCGAGCGCGTCGCGCTGCGCGGCGAGGCCCGAATATTCGACTGCTATTCGTCGGAGGAGATGGGCTATCTCGCGATTCAGTGCCCATCGGGCAGCGGCCTCTATCATGTGATGAGCGAGACCGTGATCGTCGAAGTGATCGACGGCGACGGCCGGCCCTGCGCGCCGGGCGCGAGCGGCAAGGTGCTGGTGACCGACCTCCACAATCATGTGACGCCGATGCTGCGCTACGACATTGGCGACCATGCCGAAGTGGGAGAACCCTGCCCCTGCGGCCGCGGCCTGCCCACCATCCGCCGCATCCTCGGCCGCACCCGCAACATGATCGTCAAGCCCGACGGCACGCGCCACTGGCCGCTGACCGGCTACAAGCAGTTCCGCGCGATCGCGCCGATCCGCCAATATCAGTTCCGCCAGCATGAGATCGACCGGATCGAAGTGCGGCTGGTTGTCGAACGCCCGCTGGCCGGGCGCGAGGAGGACGCGCTGGAGGCGCATCTCCACTGGAAGCTGCGCCATCCGTTCCGGCTGGATTTCGTCTATTTCGAGGATCGGCTGCCGGTGGGGCGGAACGGGAAGTTCGAGGAGTTTCTGTCGTTGTTGTGAGGCCGGCGTCGCCGGATCGCGACGTGCATCGTCTTGTTTCCGAGTCCACTGCGTCAAAGCCGATATTGTGGTTCGGGCGGAGCGCGCTAACGTCGGCTGCCATGCTCCATCGAGCGATCGGATTTGTTGCCTTCGCGGCATTCGCCAGCACGTCATACGCTGGCGAGATGCGTCTTGCCCGCGTCGACGTCTTCCGAAATCCTGGCGCCGCTCTTGGTCATATGGTTACGGTCTGCGGCTACATGCCTGATGTCGCGAATATCGAGCGCTCAAGGGAGTCACGCTATGGCTTGGCGGTCGACGGACAGGGTCGTGAGATCGGGAGAAGGCTCGGCCGCGGGGAGCGGCGGTTGTGCCTTGAGGGTCGGATATTCCGGACGGGGTGCGGCGAGGAGATCTGCAGCGGCTGGTCCTACGCCTATGGAATTCAGGTAGTCCGGGTGACAAACCCTTGAGTTTCCGATTTCGGTGAATCAACAAACCCCTGCCGGGCAGGGGCCATTACGGACTACCTATCCAGTCAGAGGAGACAACACGGTTCTGACTGTCGATGTGAACAACCCAGTATAGAGGATTTAGAGGAGCGAATGCCGAGCGGTATCCAAGTTCAATTACGCAGCTCGACGAATGTCCGTACGCCAACATGGCTCCGCACGGTTTTTGCCATGACGGCTTTCCGAGGATGGCTATTGTTTGAGCAGCCGACATACCTGATTGAACCCGCCTATGGTCTTGTAACAAGCGCTGATCATGTTGATTTCCGAAATGTACGGCAACGGGGATGCCAACGGTGAGGATAGCCAAGGCGATAAGAGGTTTCATGGCGCGCAGCTTGCCTTAGTTCACGTTCCTAATCCACCATTCTCGGCGTCACTGATAAATGATGATATGGGTATGCGGCATCGAATTCGAGGAGGGATCATGAAGCGAGCAATATGTGGCAGCGGCATCATTCCCATGTTCGTCGCCGTGATGCTCGGGCTAGGCGGATGCGGCGAGCGCGACCCGAATATGATTCTGTCGCCAGCAGAAGTTGCGGAGTTCAGAATCCTGAGCACCGACACCAGACTTCCGCCATTCGCGAGCAATGTTAGGACACAATCCCTTTGCGGGATCGATTGCCAGGAATGGGTGACATTTGATGCGCCACTCGACAGCGCAAAACGTTTTGCGGAAGACCTCGTCGGAAAGAAGCTGACCCAAGGCTCACCACCCCACTTCCCCCGCTTCATGCGGAATAAGGAGGGATGGCCATCCCTGGACTGGTGGCCCAAAACATGGCCGGAAACCATGATCGGAAACGAGACCATGCCGGACGGACCGCCGTATGCCCGGGTTGCGATCATACCGGACGGCCCGACCGGTCATGTTTTCATCGAGGCCTTCACGACATAGATTTCAATCGCGTTATGCCGATTTCGGCGAATTGAAGCGCCTGAGTAGCCATCATAACGTCCAGCCTCTAACGCATGAACAGCAGAGTGCGATTCGCCACACGCGGATTTTCGTCGGTAGTCTACACACTCCGTTGACCGCGGTGATTCATAGTTCTTTATCGCGACCGGCCTATGCCGCGCGTCGCAAGAGACAAGCAGCGGGGCTCCGAAAACATGCCGACAAGTCCAGCTTCACGATTTTCGCGAACAATATTGACGGCCGCCGTGCTGCTCGCGGCGCCGGCAACCGCGAGGGAAGCGTCACCGCCGGTAGCCAATTCGGAATGGCCGAAAACAATTCTCGCCTGCCGCAATTACGGTCCGCTGGAAGGTGTCGGCGGTACAATCGAGTTCGACACCTTGTTTACTGAGGATGGCGCCGTCTTTTCCGAATCAGCCAAATGGACCGCCAACGTTCGCTCGATGCCCAACCCCGACAGCAGTGCCGCGGCGACTCCAGTGGACACCATGGTCCGCGTTGAGGGAAGACCTGCCGAGGCTTGGATCACGATCGAATGGCCGAACACCAACCCTTGGCGCAAGCCAGCTGTGGGGACAGACCCCGCCTCCAGCGCCACTGTCAAGATCGCAAATTTCGGATTAATTGGCCAGACGATGCGTAAGAAGGAACGTTGGCATCAGACAGTTATCGTCCGAGACAGCGAGGTTCTGGTTGCTCGCGACGGCGATGATCGACTGTTGATCCTGAGCGGGATGGAGCCGGCGCTCATCAGCGACTACGGGATGCCCGCCATGAATTTAACAATTCCCATTGCAAGCCTGCTTGCCTGGGGCGGTGACCTCGGAACGCTGGTTGTTTATGACGTTTTTATAGAGCCGCGGAAATATCAGCCGAATGTTTATCCAAATGGGCCGGCCGGCAAGATGCGCATCGTGGGTGAATATCGCATCAACGTCGTCGCGCTCGCCAGTGCTTTCAATAAGATGCGTGCCCAATATATCGCTTGGCAAAAGAGCCTCACCGATATTAAAGCAAGTTGCAAATCTATGAAAGTGGAGGATCCATCCGCAGATATTATTGTGACATAATCGCCGGATCCGACATGCCCAGAGATGCGTTTCCGCTATATCCCGCACCCCGAGGGCGCGTCAGGCGATGCGAAATGGATCAAAGTTCGTCTTAATCGGATGGGAGAAGTAGTGAAGTGGTGTCAGGATACGATGGTTTCGGAAAAGGCATTCATATCGAGGTGATGAGAAGAATGGAAGGCACAAGGCTTCGACTTGCTCAGCCCGAACGTTGATGGCATCAATTCGGTTTGCGATAGGCGTTCGGCGGATCAACGGGACGACTACGCGATACGAAACTGTCGATCGTGCGACATGTGAGGATGTCATCACCTGCGTGAATCGGCTCGTTCCTGTGGTTGAGCCCGGCTGAAGTCCAACTTGCTCATTCGTCACGACGCGCTATATTACAAACATCGATATTTGGTAATATCGGAGTAATCATGGAACCCGCTGCTCGCCCCATCAGGACCTTGCGCAAGCCCTCGAAATCGACCAACGCGACCTCGCTGTCCCTGAGAATCGCGACGGCCGCCGGATTGAACGACGGACCAAAGACCAAGCATCTCAACGCCAAGGTAACACCGGCTTTGTTCGCGGCCGCGGCGGCCCAATTGGGAACGCAATCGCCTTCGGCCGTCATCGAGGCGGCATTGGCCGCACTGGCGACGCAGGACGATCTGGGACCATGGCTTGCAGATCAGTGGGGATCACTGGCGCACGTCGATCCGGACATCCTCGCCGAGATGAATTTCCGATCCGATGCCTTCGATCAAGGTCGGGTATCGTGACGACGCCCTGCTCCCATGCTCGGCGTCACATCGTCGAAGGGGCCCTTCCTCCTGGACACGAACGTCTTCGTCAACGCGCTGGCGGGGCGTGGTTCCGCGGAACTCAGGACGCTGCTCGCCAATCTTCCACTGAGCTTCCTCTCCGCGTCGACGATCGCCGAACTGAGCTGGACGCTCGGGCGGCTCGATCCCGACCATTCGCAAACCTCAACCGTCGTCGGCAAGGTCGAGGCCGTGCTGGCGCGGATCGCTCCCGGCAAAATCCTCGTGCCGTCCGCGGATCAGTGGGCGGCGGCCGGAACTCTGGCCGGCCGGGCGGCACGCGCGATTGCTGGCGAGGTTCGCTCGATCAAGACCGCTTTCGATCGCATCGAGTTGATGAACGATGCCGTCACCGCCACCGTTCCAGCGGCGACCGGAGCTACCGTGGTGACGCAAGACCGCGATTTCGACCTGTTCATGCAGCTGGCGCCGGCGCTCGACGTGGTTTTCTATGACTGAATTGCCAATCGACCATTTGTGAGTCCCAGGGACGGAAAACGCGCTTCACCGGAATGTCCCGGTCGCGCACCAGCCCCCCATTGCACATCGCCCCGGTTTCGTGCGTAACCACCGCAACCAGGCGAGGATCGCATGACAACCAAAACCAGCTTGCCCGAACTCACCGTGCGCGGCATCATCCTCGGCGGCCTGATCACCTTGGTGTTCACCGCCGCCAACGTCTATCTCGGCCTCAAGGTGGGCATCACCTTCGCCACCTCGATCCCGGCGGCGGTGATCTCGATGGCGATCCTGCGCCTGTTCAAGTCCGCCAACATCCTCGAGAACAACATCGTCCAGACGATCGCGTCGGCGGCCGGCACCTTGGCGGCGATCATCTTCGTGCTGCCCGGACTGATCCTGATCGGCTGGTGGCAGGGCTTCCCGTACTGGACCACGGTCGCGGTGTGCGCGATCGGCGGCATATTGGGAGTAATGTATTCGGTGCCGCTGCGGCGCGCGCTGGTGACCGGTTCGGACCTGCCCTACCCCGAAGGCGTGGCCGCCGCCGAGGTGCTCAAATGCGGGTCCGGATCGAGCGAGGGCGCGGAGGAGAATGCCAAGGGCCTGCGCGCGATCGTGATGGGATCGCTCGCCGCCGCCGGCTTCTCGCTGCTGGCGGCGATGAAGCTCGCCGCCGCCGAGGTCTCGACCGCGTTCCGTGTCGGTCCGGCGGCGAGCGGCGCGTCGGCCAGCCTGTCGATGGCCTTGATCGGCGTCGGCCATCTCGTCGGCCTGTCGGTGGGCATCGCGATGTTCATCGGCATGCTGATCGCCTGGGGCATGCTGGTGCCGATGCTGACCTGGGGCCAGGTCACGGCCGGCACCGACGTCGCCACGCTGGTCAGTACCACCTTCCGCGGCGAAGTGCGCTTCATCGGCGCCGGCACGATCGGCGTCGCGGCGGTCTGGACCCTGCTCAAGGTGCTCGGGCCGATCATCGGCGGCATCCGCTCGGCGATGGCGGCGGCGCGGGCACGGCGCGACGGCGGCTTGCTCGACCTCACCGAGCGCGACCTGCCGATCGGCATCATCGGCGGATCGATCCTGTTCTCGCTGATCCCGATCGCCGCCTTGCTCTGGTCGTTCAGCGCCGGCACGCCGATCGCCGACCATGCGGTGGCGATCATCGCGGCGACGCTCGTCTATGTCCTCGTCATCGGCGCGGTGATCGCGGCGGTGTGCGGTTTCATGGCCGGACTGATCGGCGCGTCGAACAGCCCGGTGTCGGGCGTCGGCATCCTCGCGGTGATCGGTGCCGCGCTGCTGCTGGCCCTGTTCTTCGGCCAGAGCGACGATCCCGCACGCGCGCAGGCGCTGGTCGCCTATGCGCTGTTCACCACCGCGATCGTGTTCAGCATCGCGACCATTTCCAACGACAATCTCCAGGACCTCAAGACCGGCCAGCTGGTCGGCGCGACACCGTGGAAGCAGCAGGTGGCGCTGATCATCGGCGTGATCTTCGGATCGCTGGTGATCGCGCCGGTGCTCGATCTGCTCAACAGCACCTTCACCTTCGAAGGCGCGCCCAACGCCAAGCCTGGCGCGCTGGCGGCGCCGCAGGCGGCGTTGATCTCGGCGCTGGCGAAGGGCGTGCTGGGCGGCGACATCCGATGGGACCTGATCGGCTATGGCGCGCTGATCGGCGTGACCGTGATCCTCGTCGACGAGGTGCTGAGCCGGACGTCCAAACGCCGGCTACCGCCGCTCGCGGTCGGCATGGGCGTCTATCTGCCGATGTCGCTGACCTTGCTGATCCCGATCGGCGCGCTGCTCGGCAAGCTCTACGACAATTGGGCCGAACGGCAGACCCACCCCGAATTCGCGCAGCGCATGGGCGTGCTGATGGCGACCGGCCTGATTGTCGGCGAGAGCCTGTTCGGCGTGGCGTTCGCCGCGGTCGTCTATTTCACCAACAGCGACACCCCGTTCGCTGTGGTCGGCGAGCATTTCGAGGCGGCGGCGATCTGGATCGGCATGGCGTTGTTCGCCGCGACGATCGGGTGGCTGTACGTGCGGACGCGTGGGATTGTGGGTGCGACGCCATGAAAATCAGATGGATGCCATCCCGAAATCGGGTTAATCTGCGACATGACTGAAATGACCAAAATCAAGCAGTCCGCCGGCGACGCGCTGACCGAGGTGTTTGCGCCGGTCGCGGTTGAGGACGTGCTCATCGGATCGACCATCGATTCGGAAGGCAATGATGCGATCAGCATCACTGTCGTCATCGGCGAAGGCGCCATTGCGGAAATCGGCGGCAAGCGGTTGGCCAAAGCAATTTCGGAAGTCAGGAAAGCGATGGCGAAAGCTGGTGAAGAGCGTCGCTTCATCCTCGAATATGCCACAGCCGATGAATTGAACGACAATGGCGATTCTGAATCCTGATCACCTTATCGAGCAAGCAGAACGATTGATCGCTTCACCGCAGTCCGGCCCGACCCGGCAGGTCGATTTGCGGCGCTCGATCTCGTCGGCCTACTACGCGGTATTTCATGCTGCGGTTGCCGGAGCGGCCGATCAGTTCGTGGGCGTTATGCATCGCGCATCCAACGAATATGCGCTTGTCTCCCGAAGCGTAAACCATGCCACGCTGAACATGATTTGCGAGGAGATCAACAGGCCGAACCCGTCGCCAAAATATGTGCCCTTCGTGCCGTCAGGGGGATTCGGGCCTGATATGAGCCTCTTCGCGGACATCTTTCCGCAACTTCAGCAGCGGCGACACAAAGCCGACTATGATCCGCTCGCACGGTTCAGATCGTCGGATGCGCATTCGGCCGTCGATGTGGCACGGACGGCCATTCAGGCTTTGAACGCAGCCCATGCATCCGAACGAAAACTGTTTTTCTTTCTCCTGCTCTTCCCGCCCAAGCGGCTTTGACAGTCGAAGTCACCCGGCAAACCATCTCCGACGCGTGGTGCGCCAATCAAGGCGCCGACGTCGCCCGCCACATCGCCGGGAAGCTCGCCCGCAGATTCGCCACCTTCGGCGCATCGTTGATGCGGATATAGGGGTGGCCAGGATTCAGGTTGAAGAAGTTCTGGTGATAGGGTTCGGCCGGGAAGAATTTGCCGGTCTCGATCTGCGTCACGATCGGGCGCGGCCAGGTCTTCGCGGCGCCGAGCTGGGCGATGTAGCCGGCGGCGACCTTCCGTTGCGCCTCGGTCTGCGGGAAGATCGCCGAGCGATAGCTGGTGCCGGTGTCGGGACCCTGGCGGTTGAGCTGGGTGGGATCGTGCGCGACCGCGAAATAGACCTGCAACAGGCGGCCATAGCTGATGATCGACGGATCATAGACGATGCGCACCACTTCGGCATGGCCGGTGCGCTCGCTGCTGACCTGGTCGTAGGTTGCGGTCGCCGCGGTGCCGCCGGCATAGCCCGATTCGACGCGGCGGACGCCCTTGACATGCTCGAACACGCCCTCCAGCCCCCAGAAGCAGCCGCCGGCCAGAACCGCGGTCTGCAGGCCCTTGGGCGGATCGATGTCGACGCGCGGCGGCGGCACCGTCAATACGCTCCCGGCGATCGCCGATGCCGGCATCGGGCTGTTCAGCAGCAAGGCCGCGCCGCCCGTCACGGCGAGAGATATCGTTCCAAGGGCAGCAATCGCGCGCGTCTTCAACATCGCATCGTCTCCGGTGTTCCTGATCGCCATACGTGCGATCGAACCGGAAAGTTACGCATGCCGCGCGCTGCCGGACGCAGGCGCGGGACGAGCGGTTCAGGCGATGCGTTCGACCGCCGCGTGGATCCGCGCCTTCAATTCGGCGGTCTGCTGCGCCGGCTGCAGCGCCACCAGCGCGACCGCGGCGACCACGAAGCCACCCATGAAGTGCCTGAAGAAATCGGATCTGAATAGGATACGCATGATGAAAGTCCCGTTCTCGGCTTCCGCCGCATGGTCGATGCGACTCGCCATATCTGTGTCACTGGCCGCTGTCTGTGCGGCCCGTCACATGGTGTCGCCGCGCTGAACCTCGATTGAACCGGCTCCGCAACCTTTTCTCGATCAGCGCCGCATCGGCATCGACGAGGATGCGATCAGCGCAGCGCCGCACAGGCTTCCTGGATACGATGGCAGGCCTCGGTCAGCAGTTCCTCCGAGGTCGCATAGCTGATGCGGAACGCCGGCTCGACGCCGAACGCCCCGCCATGCACCGCCGCCACCCGGCCGGTATCGAGCAGATAGCCGACCAGCGCCTCGTCGGTGTCGATCCGCTCGCCGGCCGGCGTGGCCTTGCCGATGAGGCCGGACGCGTCGGGATAGACATAGAAAGCGCCTTCGGGTCGCGGGCAGCTGAGGCCGTTGACCTGGTTGAGCATCGATACGACAAGATCGCGGCGACTCTGAAACGCGGCGTTGCGATCCTGGAGGAAGCTCTGGTCGCCATTGAGCGCCGCGGTCGCCGCCGCCTGTGCGATCGAGCAGGGGTTCGAGGTCGACTGCGACTGCAGCTTCGCCATCGCCTTGATCAGCCAGACCGGCCCGCCGGCGAAACCGATCCGCCAGCCCGTCATCGAATAGGCCTTCGAGCAGCCGTTGACCGTCAGCGTGCGCTCGTAGAGGTCGGGTGCGACCTGCGCGATCGTCGTGAAGACAAAATCGTCATAGACGATATGCTCGTACATATCGTCGGCCATCACCCAGACATGCGGGTGGCGGCGCAGCACTTCGGCCAGCGCCTTCAGCTCGTCGGCCGAGTAGGCCGCGCCGGTCGGATTGCTCGGCGAGTTGAGGATCACCCAGCGCGTCCTGGCGGTGATCGCGGCGTCGAGCTGCTCGGCGGTGATCTTGTAGTTCTGGTCGGCGCCGGCCTTGACGAACACCGGCGTGCCGCCGGCGAACTGGACGATGTCGGGATAGCTGACCCAATAGGGCGCCGGGATCACGACCTCGTCGCCCGGATCGATCGTCGCGACTAGCGCGTTGAACAATGTGTGCTTGCCGCCCACATTGACGCTGATCTGGCTGGCGGCATAGTCGAGCGCGTTGTCGCGCTTGAACTTGGCCGCGATCGCCGCCTTCAGCTCGGCGGTGCCATCGACATTGGTGTACTTGGTCTTGCCCGCGCGGATCGCTTCGATCGCGGCTTCCTTGACGAAATCGGGCGTGTCGAAATCGGGTTCGCCTGCGCCCAGGCCGATCACGTCGACGCCTTTCGCCTTCAGGTCCAACACGCGGCTGGTCATGGCGAGGGTGGCGGACGGCTGGATGCGGTCCAGCGCGGCGGAGGTGGTGCGCATGGTCTATTGTCCCCGGTTTGGGTGAGTGCGGCGGCGTCATAGGCCGGGCAATCCGTTACGGCAACAGCTTCTGAAGCCCCTCCCCTTCAGGGGAGGGGTAGGGGTGGGGGAGTCAGAGGAGGCGCTCGATATCGACGGAGGCGCTCGAAAATCGGCGCAAAAGCTCGCTTCGCTCGCCCCCACCCCAACCCCTCCCCTGAAGGGGAGGGGCTTAACGCATAACCGCCTCGATCAAACCCCGCACCGCGTTGCCGATCAGGACGCCGCCGGCCAGATCCTCCGCGCGCAGATCCGCCTCGATCGCCGTGCCCGTCGCGATCAGTTCGGCGCGCAGCACGCCCGGCAGCAGCCCGCGCGCCAGCGGCGGTGTCAGCAACAGGCCGTCGCGCGCCACGAACAGGCTGGTGAAACTGCCTTCGGTCAGGAAACCCTCGTCATCGACGAACACCACCTCGAACGCACCGGACGCGCGACGCGCGGCGTCGTGGAAGCGGCGGGCGGTGGTCTTGTGGCGCAGGCGGAAGTCGGCAACGGCCACCGGCAATTGCGCGAGCGCGACCGTCACCGGGCCGGCCGGCATCGGCGGCAGCGGGCGGATCTCGATCGCCGAGCCGCCGTCGCGCGCCAGCAGCACGCGAACCTTCGCGCCCTCGCGCAGCCGGAAGGTCGCCGCCTGCAATTCGTTGCGCAAGGCGTGGCGATCGCACTGGAAACCGAGTGCGCGGGCGCTCTCCTTCAATCGCGTCAGATGGCGGTCGATCAGCGGGATGCCCTGCACCGGATCGAACGCCATCGTCTCGATCAGGTCGAACCGCGCGCGGCTGGCGACGAAGCCGCCCTTGGCCAGGCATTCGCGCCATTCGGGCACGTTCTGCGAATCGGCGACGATGCCCGATCCCAGGCCGAGCGTGGCGCCGTCCTTGCCCTCGTCCATGCACAGGGTGCGGATCGCGACGTTGAACGCCGCGTCACCGGCCGCGTCGATCCGGCCGATCGATCCGGTATAGACGCCGCGCGGTGCGAGCTCGACCGCATCGATCACCTCCATCGCCCGGATCTTGGGCGCGCCGGTGATCGAACCGCAGGGAAAGATCGCCGCGATCACGTCGACGGCGGTGCGGCCGGCAGCGAGTTGCGCGGTGACGGTGGAGGTCATCTGGTGGACGGTGGGATAGGTCTCGATCGAGAACAGCGCCGGCACCGCCACGCTGCCGGCCTCGGCCACGCGCGACAGATCGTTGCGCAGCAGATCGACGATCATCAGATTCTCGGCGCGCTGCTTGGGGTCGTCGCGCAAGGCCGTCACCGCAGCGGCATCCGCCGCCGCATCCGCGCCGCGGACAGCCGTGCCCTTCATCGGCCGTGTCGTCAGGCGGCCGTCCCTGAGCGCGAAGAACAGCTCGGGGCTCAGCGACAGCAGCCATTGCGCGCCGGTGAAGACCACGCCGCCATAGCCGGCGCGCGCGCGTTCGCGCAGGCCGGCATAGAGCGCGAGCGGGTGACCGACGGTGGTGACGCGTGACTGGAAGGTCAGATTGGCCTGATAAATGTCGCCGGCGGCGATCAGCGCCTGCACTTCGGCGAAGGCATCATCATAGTCGGCGCGCTCGATCGCCGGCTGCGGCGGCCCCGCCCAGGCGCCGGCGGGATCGGGCAGCAGGGCCGGCACGTCCGCGGGCGCGATCGTGCGCCAGCCGTCGAATAGCCCGAACCACAGCAAGGGCGCGCCCTGCGCGGGCGTTTCGATCGCCGCCAACCGCGGCTCGAGCGCAGAACCGGCGTCATAAGCGAGGAAGCCGGCGGCATTCAGCCCTTCGGCCACGCCCCGGCGGACGGCTTCCAGCGCGGCGCGCACCTCGGATGGTGCGCGCGCGACGATGATCCGTTGCGGACCGGCATAGAGCCGCGCATCAGCCGCGCCTTGGTCGCGCGCGTCATCGAGCAGGACGAACGGCGTTGGCGGCGCAGGGAGCGTCATCACGGCGGATTGGCATTCCTCGCGGGTGCTGTCGAGAGGCGGGCTTTCGACGAGCGTCGATTGCGACGCCGTCCCGCCCCGCCTACCCTCGCCGCCAACAGCTCGAACAGGGACATTCATCATGCCTATCCGCTCGTTCGCGACGCTCTGCACATCCGCGCTCGTCGCCATCGGCCAGCCCGCTTTGGCGCAGGAAGCGGCCGCGCCGGCGGTCGAGAAGCCCGCGGCGCTGGTCACCGACGGCATTCCCGGGGTCCCCGCCGCACTCGCCGCGCAGACGCGGCCCTATATGGAATATCGTACGGCCAGCTTCGCCGGCTGGAACCCGGTCGACCGATCGATGCTGATCAGCACGCGCTTCGCCAATGTCGCCCAGCTGCACCGCGTCGCCGGCCCGATGATGGCGCGCACGCAAATCAGCTTCGAGGCCGAGCCGCTGTCCGGCAGCTGGTCGCCCAAAGGCGACGTGCTGGTGGTCGGCAAGGATGTCGGCGGCAGCGAATTCTATCAGCTCTACACGTTGAAGGACGGCCGGCTGACCCTGTTGACCGACGGCAAGAGCCGCAACAACCTGGGTGCGTGGAGCCCCGACGGGCAGTGGATCGGCTACAGCTCCACCCGCCGCAACGGGACAGACACCGATCTCTACATCATGGACCCGCGCGACCCGAAGAGTGACCGGCTGCTCGCGCAGGTCAAGGGCGGCGGCTGGAACATCCAGGCGATCGCGCACGACAACAAGACCGCGCTCGCAACCGAATATGTCTCGGTCACCAAGGTCAATCTCTGGCTGATCGATCGCGCCAGCGGGGCGATGACGCCACTCGGTGATCATGGCAAGGACATCGCCTATGGCGGCGGCGCGTTCGCGCCCGATGGCACCTTGTGGGTGACCAGCGACGATGGCTCGGACTTCCAGCGGCTCGGCACGATCGACACGAAGACCGGCAGGTTCACACCGAAGAGCGTGGAAAAGAAATGGGACGTCGACTCCTTCGACATCGCCGACGATGGCAGTTTCATCGCCTATGTCGTCAATGAGGCCGGTATCGACCGGGTCAAGCTGATGGACGCGAAAACCGGCGCGGTGCGCGTCGTGACCGGGCTGCCGGCCGGCGTCGCCGGCGGCGTCGAGATCGCGCCGTGGGGCACGATCGGCCTCACCTTTACTTCGGCAAAGAGCCCGGCCGATGCCTATGCGATCGATCCGAAGACGCTGGCGGTCACGCGCTGGACGCAGAGCGAGACCGGCGGGCTCGATCCGAACGTCAATGTCGAGCCGGATTTCATCGAAGTGAAGAGCTTCGACAAGGAGCCGGTCTCGGGTTTCCTCTACCGGCCCGACGCAAAGAAATTCCCCGGCAGGCGGCCGCTGATCGTCAACATCCATGGCGGCCCGGAAGGCCAGTCGACCCCCGGCTTTCTCGGACGCAACAATTATCTGCTCAACGAGCTGGGCATCGCGATCTTCTACCCCAATGTCCGCGGCTCGACCGGCTTCGGCAAACGCTTCGTCAGCCTCGACAACGGGCCGTTCAAGCGTGAGGATTCGGTGAAGGACATCGGCGCCTTCCTCGACAGGCTCGACAAGGATCCGGCGCTCGATCCCGCGCGCTTCGCGGTCACCGGCGGCTCCTATGGCGGCTATATGTGCTATGCCAGCGCGATCCGGTACGGCGCGCGGCTGAAGGGCGCGAACTGCGTCGTCGCGATCTCGAACTTCGTCACCTTCCTCGAAAACACCCAGAGCTATCGCCGCGACCTGCGCCGCGTCGAATATGGCGACGAGCGCGTTCCCGCGCAGAAGGCGAAGCTGATCGAGATTTCGCCGCTGACCAGCGTCGAGCGGCTGACCATCCCGCTGATGGTCGTGACCGGCGGCAATGATCCACGCGTACCGCCCAGCGAAGCCGACCAGATCGTCAAGGCGGTCCGTGCCAAAGGCGGCACGGCGTGGTCGCTGCTGGGGCAGAACGAAGGGCATGGCTTCGCGAAGAAGGAGAATGCCGATTATCAGTTCTGGGTCGGGCTGATGTTCTGGGACCGGACGCTGCTGAAGTAGCCGCGATTGACGCATCACGCACCTTCGATCAGCATCGGCCGATGAGCGACATCGGCCGGACTGAATATCAGGCCACCTATCGGCGCACCGAGCTGGCCTTGCCCGCTTTGCTCGGCGTGCTGGTCTTTGGCGCGGCCGGCGCCATTGTCGGCCTCGAGTTCGTCGATGCGCAGCGCGGACTGACCGTCATCGTCGTCCTGTTCGTGATCATGATGGTCGCCATGCTGGTGATCCTGGTCGCCACCTTCCGCCTCCACCGCTGGACGATCGCAGCCGACGGCATCCATATCGTTGAGCGCCCGAGCCTGCCGCTGACCGGCTTCGTCCACACGGCGGTGGTGGCCTATCCCGACATCGCAGCGCTGCGCAGGGTGGAAAGCGGACTCGATCCGCTGCTCGAGATCGTCACCCGCACGGGCCGGTGCTACCGCATGATGCGGGCGATGACCGGTCCATGGGGGCGGCGCGTGGCGGATCCCGATGCCGGCCTCGACGCTTTCGCCGACGCGATCCGCGCCGGAGCGCGGCGGTCTGGCCACCTCGTGCCGGCGCTGTCGGAAGGGCTGAGCTTCTGGAACCGGCCGGGCGGGCTGGCGTGCCTCGCGGCGATGCTGCTGGTCGCGCTGGCGATCGCCGGCGGGGCGGCGTGGGTGATGATCGACAGCTGGTCGCGCGGGCTTCCGGTCAATCCGCGGATGTTGTCGATCGTCCTGCTGCTACCCCCAGCGGCCGGCTTGGTGCTGCTGCGCGCGGTCCGGCGGCGGCGGGCGGTGCTGGCCGCACTCGGTGGTGGCGGGCGAAGGCAATAGGCGCCGAGCTTTCCGCCCCTTATGCTGCGTCCGCAGTGCCGGCGGGCGGCGAGAAGGGCTGGACGATCGCCCGAAACGCGTCGAGCGCCTCGCAGCGTTCCGCCAGTGCCGTCAGCGCGGGCAGGCTGCGGCGGGCGGCGACCGCAGGATGTACCTCGCCCAAAAAGCGCATCATGCACGTGACCGCGATGTCGGCATGGCTGATCCGGTCACCGAACCACCAGTCGCCGGCCCCGCCCGCGTGCTCTGCCTCCAAGCGGTCGAGCACGGCCCCCAATTGCGTCTCGCAGCGCGCGACCCAGAGGTCAGACGCGGCATCGTGCAGCGCGCGTTCGTAGAACAGGCTGACCATCTTGTCGCAGGCGCCGGTCGCCAGCGCGCAGACCCGTAGGATCGCACGCCGCGCCGGCCCGGCGGGCGGGACAAGCGCGCGATCGAGCCCCGCGCACTGATCGAGATGATCGAGGATCGCGCTGCTTTCGGTCAGCACCTCGTCGCCGGGTGCGCCGTCGCCGAGTATGAGCGTCGGCACGCGGCGCAGCGGGTTGTACGCGGCGAGCCGGTCGCCATCGCCGAAGGTGGACCAGGGCCAGTGCGTCCACGCCATACCATAGAGATGCAGCGCGACGCCGACGCGGCGCACGAACGGGCTGTCATATTGACCGATCAGGATCATGACTGAAGCGCCCGGCGGCTTGGCATTTGCGGCATGGCAGCGTCCCGATCTGCGGCTGGTCGCCGACCATAGGATCGCGTTGGGCGAAGACGCAACCGGGCGCAGCGAGAAGACCGCGATCGCCGCGTTGGTCAGCATGTGAATCGGTCGTGAACCCTGAATATGGCTGGCTGAAACGGGAAGCGCAGGTCACAAGGCCGATATCATTGAATTCAAAATGCCTTTGGGGAGACTGTCGATGGGTCCTGTTTCGCGCAGAGCGATGATCGCCGGTCTGGGAATGGGAGCCGGTGCGCTCGCCTCGGCGCGCGTGACGGTTCGAGCCGCCGATCCGGCCACCACCCTCGTCCGCGCCGCATCCACGCCGGACGAGGCGCTTCGCCTGCTCGAAGCCGGCAATGCCGCCTTCCTGGCGGACAAATTGCCGACCGCCGATCTGGGTTCGAAACGGCGCATCGCACTGGCCACCGGCCAATCGCCATTCTGCGCTTATGTGTCCTGTTCGGACAGCCGCGTGCCGCCGGAAATCCTGTTCGGCAGGGGCTTGGGCGAACTGTTCATCATCCGCAATGCCGGCAACACCGTCGATACGGTCGCGATGGGATCGATCGAATATGCCGTCCACGTGCTCGGCGTGCCGCTGGTCGTGATCATGGGCCATGAATCCTGCGGCGCGGTCAAGGCGGCGATCGCGGTCGTCGAGCAGAATGCCCGCTTTCCCGGCGCGATCGACAATATGATCGAACCGATCATCCCGGCGGTCCTGCAAGCCCGCAACCTGCCGGGCGATCCCGTCGAAAACGCAGTGAAGGAAAATGTGCGGCGCGTCGTCGGCGTGCTGCGGCACGAGAGCGACCCGATCATGATGGCGCCCCAGACGTCCGGCAAGGTCAAGGTGGTCGGCGCCTATTACGAACTCGGCACCGGGCGGGTCGATTTCTTCGATCGCGGGTAGGCGCGCTGGCTGGACTGGCCCTGCAGCGCGAGCCGCTCAGGCGAATTCCACCTCCGCGAACCGCACCGCCCGGCCGCTCGCCCGATTGGCGAGCTGGCCGTCCCACATCACCCGCCGGCCGCGGACGATCGTGCCGATCGGCCGGCCGGTCAGCGTCATGCCGGTGAACGGCGACCAGCCGCAGCGGCTGGCGAGCCAGCTCTCCTCGACCGTCCATTCGGCCTTGAGATCGACGATCGTGAAGTCGGCGTCATAGCCCGCTGCGATCCGGCCCTTGCCGGCGATGTTGAACACGCGCTGCGGGCCCGCCGACGTCAGTTCGACGATCCGCTGCAGCGTGGTGCGGCCCTTGGCGACATGATCGAGCATCAGCGGCAGCAAGGTCTGGACGCCCGGCATGCCCGAGGGGCTGGCCGGATAGGCCTGCGCCTTCTCGGCGATCGTGTGCGGCGCATGGTCCGAGCCGAGCACGTCGGGCACGCCCTGGTTCAGCCAGTGCCAAAGGCCATCGCGATGCGCGCCCGACCGGATCGGCGGATTCATCTGGGCATAGCTGCCCAGCCGTGGATAGGCGTCCTCGCCCGCCAGGGTCAGATGCTGCGGCGTCACCTCGCAGGTCGCGATGTCCTTGTGCTGCGCAATCAGTTCGAGTTCGGCCGGTGTGGTGATGTGGAGGATGTGGATCCGCCGCCGCGCGTCGCGCGCCAGCTTCAGGATGCGGCGGGTGGCGAGCAATGCGCTTTCGTCGTCGCGCCAGACCGGATGGCTCGACGGATCGCCGGCCACGCGCTCGCCGGCACGCGCCTGCATGCGCGCTTCGTCCTCGGCGTGGATCGCGACGCGGCGGCGACCCGAGGCCAGCACGCGGGCGAGCTGGTCGTCCTCGGAGACCAGCAGGTCGCCGGTCGATGCGCCCATGAAGATCTTGACGCCGGCCGCGCCGGGCAGCCGTTCGAGTTCGGCCAGCGCCTCGGCATTGGCGGCGGTCGCGCCGACATAGAAGGCATGATCGCACCACATCCGGTCGAACCCGCGCTCGACCTTGTGGGCGAGCGCTTCGGCGCTGTCGGTGTTGGGCTTGGTGTTGGGCATCTCGAACACCGCGGTGACGCCGCCGAGCACCGCTGCGCGGCTGCCCGATTCGAGATCCTCCTTGTGCTCGAGCCCGGGCTCGCGGAAATGAACCTGGCTGTCGATCACGCCGGGCAGCACGGTCAGCCCGGTGCAGTCGATCGTCTCGCCGGCATCGCCCGCCACGCCGATCGCGGCGATCCGCCCGTCGCGCACGCCGACGCTGGTTTCGGCCGGCCCGCCGGGGGTCCAGACGGTGCCGTTCTTCAGAATCAGATCATAGGTGGCCATCGCCGCTTCCTTTCCGGACGCGGCCTTCCTACCTGTCACCCATGCAGCAGACCACCCCGCAGACGACATTGCCGACGACTTTGGCCGATCGGGCCGTCATTCGCCTCTCCGGGGACGATGTCCGCGACTTTCTCCAGGGTCTCGTCACCAACGACGTATCTGGCACGCTGCCGGTCTGGGCGGCGCTGCTGACCGCGCAGGGCAAGGCGCTGTTCGACTTCATCCTGTGGGCGGACGGCGACGACGTGCTGATCGACTGCGAGGCCGAGGTCGCCGACGCGCTGGCGAAGCGGCTGACGCTGTATCGTCTGCGCCGCCCGATCACGATCGCGCGCGACGACAGCCTGGCCGTTCATTGGTCGACGCGGGAGAATTGGGGCGTGCCCGATCCGCGCCTGCCCGCGCTCGGCTATCGCTGGGTCGCGCCGCCGACCGAACCGGTCGATGGCTGGCGTGCGCATCGGCTGGCGCTGGGCGTGACCGAAGGCGTCGCCGAACTGGGGCAGGACAAGACGCTATGGCTGGAGTGCAACGCCGCCGAACTGGGCGGCGTCAGCTTCACCAAGGGCTGTTACGTCGGCCAGGAGAACACCGCACGGATGAACTGGCGCCAGAAAGTCAACCGCCGGCTGGTCGTCACCCCAGGCGCCGAGCCGGGCGAGCGGACGCGGATCGCCTATCCCGAACTGGGGCTGAAGGTGGAGCATCTGCGGGTCGAGACGCTGGTGCCTGACGAGGCGCCGGAGTGGATGCGCGCGGCGCTGGGGTGACGTCCCCGCAACAGCGGCAGAGATTCCGGGCGGTCGCGCCAGCGCACGCGGCAGGGTGGATCGCCGCCGCCGGATGCAATCGGTGCGCGACGGCGTGCGCCATGTTTTGCCTGTTACAGGGCGCTTTTTCGCGATTTTGGCGGTTTATCAGGGGGAAAACCGCCTTCCGGAGGCGAAGCCTCGACAGAAACTACAGATATCGCAATGGCTTGACTGCCGAAAGACAGCATTACCTGTTAACGTGCAAAACAGGGGATGGATTTTTGCATAACAGGACCAATTTCATGTCGTAACAGGTCGAATTCCTTGCAGAACAGGTCAGGGTGAATCTGCCGGTCGGCGGGCCGAACGTGATCCGTTTCGCCCATCTCGATCAACAGCCGGTGCGCGATATCGATCCGCTGGTCGATATCGACGAAGGACCCAGCAGCAACGCCCGGAGCATGTCGTCCACCCACGTCCGCCAGCCGTCGCCGGTGTGTAGGGAGATTGCATCATTAGCCCGTCACGGAATTATTCTCCGAAGTCGTTCGCGCCTCACACCCCCGCAAGCAGCCCCATCACGACTGCCGGATCACGGTCCACGGCCCGCAGCAGCGCGCGGGCGGCGCCATCGGGCACGCGCCGGCCCTGCTCCCAATTGCGGATGGTCTTGATGCTCACCATCAGGCGGTTTGCAAACGGGCATCGGCCCGATCGCTCGATGTCAGTCGGACGGTGGTGCGCCGATCCGGGCGCGCAGATCGTCCTCGTCGACGATCACGATCGCCGAGCCCGCACGACGAAGCGCTTCGGCTTTCCGGAACGGCGCGCTCGCGTGGGCGAACTTGCCGAAGGGCTGGTCCTGGCTCACGACCAGCATCGTCGACGTGACGCCCACCGACGCGACCACGCGAGCGCCGGATGCCGCGAGCCAGCGCGCGAGCGATCCATCGCGGGGTGCGCCGAGGATCGCGATGCGCTGTCCCCGGAGCGGACCCGCCGCCGCCGCCTCGGGCGCCGGGCCGCCTCTTGCGGGCGCCGGTTTCAGCAAGCCGGCCAGATCCATGCCGGTCTTTTCGATCGCTCTGACGATCACGATGCCTGCCGCGCGAGCGTCGCTGAGCGCGTCGTGATGCTTGTGGCGCACGCCCAGGAAGCGGGTCAGCGCGTTCAGTCGATGGCTGGGAAGGTCGGGCCACGCCCGCTTCGCGACGCGGACACTGTCGAGCCATGTCGTCGCGATCGGCGTCCGGTCATGCGCCAGGCAGGCCGCAGTGAGCGCCCCCTTGTCGAAATATGAGTGTGCGACGGTGATCCGACCGGACAGATGTCGGTCGACGATCGGATGGATATGACCGAAGGTCGGCTTTCCGGCGACGTGATCGCAAGTAATGCCGTGGATGCGCGTGTTGAACGAAGAGAATTCATCGCACGGATCGACGAGCGTCTCGTAGGCGAAGACCTCTGTCCCATCGCGAAAGCCGACGATTTCCGATCTGCAGATGCTGCTGACACGCGCGCACGCGGTCTCCACATCGATCACGACGAAATCGACGCTCGGATCATCGGCAGGTGGCGCGGTCGACGGGTCGGTTTTCGGGGACGTCATGACGGTCATCGCGCGGAACATAGCATGTCCGGCGCGTTGCGACAGGGGTGCCGATCGATCGTGCAGGGCAATCGGGTGAAACGGCGGCGGTAAGACGTAGCAGATGACATCCCTGGCGAGCGGCTAGTTCCGCCGCCACCGCGCGAAGATCGCGGTCGGCAGCAGCAGGCCCCGCGCCTCCTCGCGCGTCGCCATCTCGCCCACCTCGACGGTGCCGGGCAGGTCGGCGAACGCCTGGGCGAGCAGTTCGCCGATCGCCAGCGCCGACATCCGCACCGCATAGACCGTCAGGAACAGGAAACGCGACTCGGCGTCGAGCAGGCGGCGGCAATCGGCGATCAGCCCGGGCAGCCCTTCCTCGAGCTTCCACACCTCGCCCTCGGGGCCGCGGCCATATTTGGGCGGGTCGAGCAAGATGCCGTCATAGCGCCGGCCGCGCCGCACCTCGCGCGCGACGAACTTGGCGGCATCGTCGATCATCCAGCGCACCGGCTTTTCCGAAAGTCCCGCGACCAGCGCATTGGCCCTGGCCGCCTCGACCGACTTTTTCGAGGCGTCGACATGGACGACCTGCGCGCCCGCTGCCGCCATCGCCAGCGTGCCGACGCCGGTATAGCCGAACAGGTTCATGAACACCGGCGCCTCCGCGCCCTGCATCTGACCGCGCATCCAGGTCCAGACCGGCGCCATGTCGGGGAAGAAGCCGAGATGGCGGAACGGCGTGCACATCGCGGTGAAGGCGACATCGTCCCACTTCAGCGACCAGCCCTCGCGCGGCACCGGCCGGGCGAAGACCCAGCGGCCGCCGCCATCCTCGTCCGATCCCGGCACGAACTCGCCATCGGCATTCCAGTCGTCGCGTGCGGGCGCCCACATCGCCTGCGGCTCGGGCCGGACGAAGCGGAAGCGGCCATAGCGTTCGAGCTTGCGGCCGTGGCCGCTGTCGACCAGCCCGTAATCGGCCCATGGCTCACCGACGAGGGTGAGCAGGTTCATGTCGTCGGCGTGGCCCGATCGGCGATATGCGCCTGTACCGCCGCGAGATCGGCCGGCAAGGTCGCATAGCGCTCCTCGCGCTCGAACAGGCCGCTGATCCGCGAGGGCAAGGGCGGGCGCACGCCGGTCGCGCGTTCGACCGCGTCGCGGAACTTGGCGGGATGCGCGGTGGCGAGCGTGATGATCGGCACGCTCGGATCGATCTCGCCGGCGAGTTGCGCCGCGGCGGCGAGGCCGACCGCGCTGTGCGGGTCGATCACCTGGCTTGCGCGCTCGCACGCCCAGCGCATCGCCAGCGCCATGTCGTCGGCGTCGATCCGCGCGCTGGTGAAGAGCTTGCCCGCGGCGAAGCGCTGCGCATTGGTCAGCTTCATCGCGCGCGTCGCCTCGAAGCCCTTCATCTGCGCGGACAGCGCCGCGCCGTCGCGGCCGCCGAGATCGAACAGCAGCCGTTCGAAATTGGAGCTGACCTGAATGTCCATCGACGGCGTCGCGGTGGGCACGACCTTGCCCATCGCATAATCGCCGGTCGACAGCGCGCGATGGAGGATGTCGTTGACGTTGGTCGCGACGATCAGCCGCTCGATCGGCAACCCCATTTTGGCGGCGACATAGCCGGCGAACACATCGCCGAAATTGCCGGTCGGCACCGAGAAGGCGACCGGCCGCTGCGGCCCGCCGACGCGGACGGCGGCATAGAAATAATAGACCACCTGCGCCATCAGCCGCGCCCAGTTGATCGAATTGACCGCGCTGAGGGTGAAGCGGCCGGCGAAGGCGGCGTCGGCGAACATCGCCTTCACCATCGCCTGCGCATCGTCGAAACTGCCCTCGATCGCGATGTTGTGGACGTTTGGCGCAAGCACCGTCGTCATCTGCCGGCGCTGGACGTCGGAGACGCGCCCGGCGGGGTGGATCATGAAGATGTCGACCTTGTGCCGGCCGGCGACGGCATCGATCGCCGCCGATCCGGTATCGCCGCTGGTGGCGCCGACGATCGTCAGATGCGCGTCGCGGCTCGACAGGAAATGTTCGAACAGCAGCCCCAGCAGCTGCAGCGCGACATCCTTGAACGCCAGCGTCGGACCATGGAACAGTTCGAGCAGCCAGTGGCGGTTGTCGAGCTGCATCAGCGGCGTCACCGCATCATGTTCGAAGCGGCCATAGGCCTGAGTGCAGAGCTCACGCAGTTCGTCCTGCGACAGCGAGCTGCCCACGAACGGCGTCATCACCCGCATCGCGGTCTCGACATAGGAGAGACCGGCCATCGCCGCGATCTGGTGCCGGCTGAACGCCGGCCACGTCTCGGGAAGATAGAGTCCGCCATCGGACGCCAGCCCGGCCAGCGTGACGCCCTCGAAATCGAGCGCCCGCGCGCTCCCCCTGGTGCTGATATAGCGCATGTCGCGGCGGGGCTTAGCGGTGCCGGGCGTGGCGGGCAAGGCACCCAATCCCCTCGCCCGCTTGCGCTAAGGGATGCAAACATTTTCGGATCGCGCCGGATCCAACCCCTCCCCTTCAGGGGAGGGGTTGGGGTGGGGGCGAGCGAAGCGAGCTTTTCGGCCAATTTTTCGCGCGTTCGGATCGACATCGAGTGGCTCTCCCGACTCCCCCACCCCAACCCCTCCCCTAAAGGGGAGGGGCTTAAGCGGCTGACATTCCATCGAAAGTGGAGATGTGTGCATCGCTTAGCCCGCTTGGGGGAGAGGGAAAGACGCCGAAGGCGGCGAGGGTGAGGGCCTGTGCAGCTCTCGCCCTTCAGGCCCTCACCCTGACCCGCTGCGCGGGTCTGTCCCTCTCCCGCAAGCGGGCGAGGGATGGGATCAGCCCGCCTTCGCGCTCCGTCGCCGCAACGCCAGCCCATAGATGATCGTCGCCGTCGCCGCGAAGATGAACCACTGGATCGTATAGGCCAGATGATTGTTCGGAATGCTCTCCGGACTCGGCCGGGCCGAAGGTTCGAGTCCCGATGCCGGCCGCGATGCGACCAGCATCGGCCGCGGCGGCGGCGTGCCGAACAACCGCGCGACCATCGAGTGATGTTCGGGTGCGGTCGAGATCGTGCCGGTCACCGGACCGCCGGTCCAGACCGGCTTGAACGCCGGACTGGCGGCGACGCCCATGTCGATCATCGCGCCCGGCCCCTCGGCACCGGTCCGGCATAAAGCGATATGGCGATAGCCGACGCCGCCATCGGCCGAACGGCCACCCTCGACCTGCCAGCCGACGACCGCGAGGCACATCACCGACGATGGCCGGAACATCGCTTCGTCGGGCACCGGCGGCAGCACCGGGAAGCGGATCGCCGGCTTGCCGAGATTGGCGCGGTAGAGCGCGATCAGCGCCTCCTTCTCGCCGCGGCGCTGGAACTGCCAGACGCCGAGCCAGATCATGGTCGCGACCGCCGCCGCGACCACCAGGGTCGCGATGATCGGCGGGCGCTTCATGAGTCGCGGTCGTCGATTCGCCCCTCGCGGGCGCGCGTCCGGTATTCGAGCGCGATCATCGCCGCCTTGGCGATGCGCAGCGACATGAAGGTCGCGACCACGGTCAGCGGCACCCACAGCACGACATGGACCCAGATCGGCGGCCTGACCGTCAGCTGCAGCACGATCGCGAGGCCGACGATGACCGCGCCGAGGATGAAGGTGAGGAAGGCGGCGGGACCGTCGCCGACGTTGAACCGGCTGAAGTCGAGACCGCAGGCACGACAGCGCGTCGCGAAGCGGACGATGCCGATGAACAATGTCTTCGCCCCGCATTGCGGACACAGACCCTTCAACGCGGCTTGCGCTGTCGGCGGGACTTCACTCATTCACCATCACCTGCGACCATAGCTTCTTTTGGGTAGGATTGCCCGAACCGGTCAGACACGCCCGACGCACCACGGATCGGGCAGCATGTCATAGGGCGGGCCGGCGCGATCGGGCGCGGGAAACCGCGCCTTGAAGGTGAAGGCCTGGGGGCACGGTCCGAACCGGTCGAGCCGCCACAACCGGGCGAGACCGTCCTCCACCGTCGGCAAGCTGCCGGCTTCGATCCACCACAAAGCCTGATAGGCGCCGTCGAAGCGATCGAACCAGGCGCGCCGCTGCGCCATCACCGGTGTGTGAGCGCTGCGATAGACGAAATCGAACAGCGCCTCGGCATCGGCCCACACCGACATATTGACGATCAGGCGCGGATCGGGCGTCGGCTGGAGGTCGGTGGCGTTGTTGCCCTCGCCCTGCAGCCGCCAGACGAAGCCGGGGCTCGCCTCGGCGAGCGCATTGATCCGGTCGAGCGCAGCGAAGAAACCCGCGACGATCGGGTCTTCGGCCGGCGCCGCGAGCCGGCCGATATTGATCTGGGCAAGATGCCAGTGGGTCAAAACGGGCTGTTCAAGGTGTCAGATCACCCGCCATGGACCGGCGCGCCCCAGCCCCCCCAGACGTAGATCGAGACGAACAGGAACAGCCAGACGACGTCGACGAAATGCCAGTACCAGGCGGCCGCCTCGAACCCGAAGTGCTGGCGGGGGGTGAAGTGGCCCTTATAGGCGCGGACGAGGCAGACGATCAGGAAGATCGTGCCGATCAGCACGTGGAAACCGTGGAAGCCGGTCGCCATGAAGAAGGCCGACGTGTAGTTGATCGCGCCGAACGGGAACGGCGCATGGGCATATTCGAACGCCTGGATGCCGCTGAACAGCAGGCCGAGGATGATCGTCAGCCACAGGCCGGTCTTCAGGCCCTGGCGATCGCCGTGGATCAGCGCGTGATGCGCCCAGGTGACGGTGGTGCCCGAGCACAGCAGGATGAGCGTGTTGAGCAGCGGGAAACCGAATGGATCGATCACCTCGATGCCCTTGGGCGGCCAATGCTGGACCGCGTCGGCGCCGGCCTGGCCGATCAGATTGGTCGCGCTGCCGTCGGCGAAGGTGAGCGCCGCGGGGAACAGCGAGAAATCGAACCACGCCCAGAACCAGCCGACGAAGAACATCACTTCCGACGCGATGAACAGGATCATGCCGTAACGCAGGTGAAGCTGCACGACCGGGGTATGATCGCCCGAATGCGCCTCGCGGATCACGTCGGACCACCAGGTGAACATCGTGAACAGCACGCCCGCGACACCGGCGAAGAACACCCAGCCACCGCCATTGGCGTTTTCGGGCGACACATGGGCGCCATGCATCCACATGACGGCGCCCGCCGCCATCACCAGCGCCGACACCGCGCCCATCAGCGGCGTGATCGCGGGTGGCAGGATATGGTAATCGTGATTCTTGGCGCCGGCCATGTCGTCGTCCCTGTCAGCTTATGTTCGAGTCTCTAGCTTCAGCTTTTTGCCCGGTCCACCGGGAAGAAGGTGTAGCTCAGCGTGATTTCCTCAACGTCGCGCGCATCGGGGTCCTTGAGCATCCCCGGATCGACATAGAAGATCACCGGCATCCGCACCGTCTCGCCCGGCTGCAGCGTCTGCTCGGTGAAGCAGAAACACTGGATCTTGGCAAAATAGGCCCCGGACTGGCTGGGTGCGACGTTGAACGCCGCGCTGCCGGTGATCGTCTGTTGGGTGAGATTGGTGGCGGTGAAGAAGGCGATCGACTTTTCGCCGATCGTCACCGTCTCGCGGCCGCGCTCGGGCTTGAACGACCAGCCGAGCGACGGCGAGACGTTGGCGTCGAAGCGCACGACCACCGATTTGCCGGCAACCGCGCCGGGCGCGGACTCGGCGCGCTGGGTGGTCCCGCCCCAGCCGGTGACCTGGCAGAACATGCGATACAGCGGCACGCTGGCGAAGCCCAGCGCCGCCATGCCGGCGACCAGCGCCAGACCGGCGAACAGGCTCAGGCGGTTGCGCGCCGCCAGCGCGGTCATGAACCGCTGCCGATCTTCACGAGCGTGATCGCGTAGAACAGGATCACCATCCCGACGAGCAGCAGCGCCGTCACCAGCGAGCGCGAGCGCTGGCGCGCACGGATCAGTTTCTCGTCTTCGTTGGTCATGACAGCACCAGATGATCGGCCACCAGCACACCGAAGAGGATGAACAGATAGAGGATCGAGAAGCGGAACAATGTCCGTTCGGGTTTCATCCGCACCGGCTCGAGTTCGGTGCTGATCGCCACCTGCGCGGCGTAGAACAGGAAGACCGCACTCAGCGCCACCGCCGACAGGCCATAGAAAGCGCCGGCGAGACCCAGCGGCCACGGCGCGATCGCAACCGCCGCCATCGGCAGGCTGTAGAGCAGAATCTGCCGCCGGGTGACGCGCTCGCCCGCGACGACCGGCAGCATCGGCACGCCGGCCGCAGCATAATCGGGGCGGACGAACAAAGCGAGCGACCAGAAATGCGGCGGTGTCCACAGGAAGATCAGGCCGAACAGCAGCAGCGGCAAGGTCGAGACGTCGCCCGTCACCGCCGCCCAGCCGATCAGCGGCGGAAAGGCGCCGGCGGCGCCGCCGATGACGATGTTCTGCGGCGTCGCACGCTTCAGCCACACCGTATAGACGATCACGTAGAACAGGATCGCGGCGAGCAGGATCGCGGCCGACAGCCAGTTGATCGCGAGGCCCATCGTCAGCACCGCGAAGGCGCCGAGACCGACGCCGAAGTGCAAGGCGGTCTGCGGGTCCATCCGGCCGGCCGGCAAGGGCCGGTTCGCGGTGCGCTTCATCTTCGCGTCGAGATCCGCCTCATACCATTGGTTGAGCGCGCCCGACGCGCCCGAACCCAAAGCGACGCAGAGGATTGCGGTGAAGCCCAGCACCGGATGGATGTGGCCTGGCGCGGCGAGCATCGCACACAGCGCGGTGAACACCACCAGGCTCATCACCCGGGGCTTGGTCAGCGCGACGAAATCCCGCCAGTCGGCGGTGATCGGCGTGGCAATGATCAGGCGTGTTGCCATTTATACTCTCGTTCCGGCCATATTCTCGATCCGGGCCCCGACGCCCTCAATGATGGGAGTCGGGATCGATCACCGGCAGGGTTTCGAACTGGTGGAACGGCGGCGGGCTGGACAAAGTCCATTCCAGCGTCGTCGCACCCTCGCCCCACGGATTGTCGCCGGCCTGCTTGCCCGCGAACAGCGACCAGAGGATGTTCACGAAGAAGACGAGCATGCCGGCAGCCATGATGCTGTAGCCATAATGGCTGGCGATGCCGTTCCAATAGGCCTGCGCATCAGGATAATCCGGAATGCGGCGCGGCATGCTGTCTAGCCCCAAGAAGTGCATCGGGAAGAACAGGATGTTCACGCCGATGAAGAATACCCAGAAGTGCAGCTGGCCGAGGAACTCGTTGTACATCCGCCCCGACATTTTCGGGAACCAGTAATAGAAGCCGGCGAACAGCGAGAACACCGCACCCAGCGACAGCACGTAGTGGAAGTGGGCGACGACATAATAGGTGTCGTGCATGATGTCGTCGATGCCGCCATTGGCGAGCACGACGCCGGTCACGCCGCCGACGGTGAACATGAAGATGAAGCCGATCGCCCACATCATCGGAGTCTTGAAGCTCAGCGAGCCGCCCCACATCGTCGCGATCCAGCTGAAGATCTTGATGCCGGTCGGCACCGCGATCACCATCGTCGCCGCGGTGAAGTACATCTTGGTGTTCACGCTCATGCCGGTCGTGAACATGTGGTGCGCCCACACGACGAAGCCGACCACGCCGATCGCGACCATCGCATAGGCCATGCCGAGATAGCCGAACACCGGCTTGCGGCTGAAGGTCGACACGATCTGGCTGACGATGCCGAAGCCCGGCAGGATCATGATGTAGACTTCGGGGTGGCCGAAGAACCAGAACAGATGCTGGTAGAGGACGGGATCGCCGCCGCCGGCGGCATCGTAGAAGGTGGTGCCGAAATTGCGGTCGGTCAGCAGCATTGTGATCGCCGCGGCGAGCACCGGCAGCGCCAGCAGCAGCAGGAAGGCGGTGACCAGCACCGACCACACGAACAGCGGCATCTTGTGCAGGGTCATCCCCGGCGCGCGCATGTTGAAGATGGTGGTGATGAAGTTGATCGCGCCCAGGATCGAGCTGGCGCCGGCGAGGTGGAGCGAGAGGATCGCCATGTCGACCGCGGGGCCGACCGAGCCGCTGGTCGAGAGCGGCGCATAGACCGTCCAGCCTGTGCCCGCACCAAGCCCGGTGCCGCCCGGCACGAACGACGACCCCAGCAGCAGCACGAACGCCGGAATCAGCAGCCAGAAGCTGATATTGTTCATGCGCGGAAACGCCATGTCCGGCGCGCCGATCATGATCGGCACGAACCAGTTGCCGAAACCGCCGATCATCGCCGGCATGACCATGAAGAACACCATGATCAGGCCGTGCGCGGTGATCAGCACGTTCCACATGTGGAGCGCCTGGTCCATCGTCGCCTCGGTGCCGCCCATCAGGCTGGCCCAGCCCTGGAGGTACTGGATGCCCGGCGACGCGAGTTCGATCCTCATCAGCCCGGAGATGCCGCCGCCGATGATGCCCGCGATGATCGCGAACAGCAGATAGAGCGTGCCGATGTCCTTGTGATTGGTCGACATGAACCAGCGCGCGAAGAACGCCGGCTTGTGATCGGCATCGTGATGCGCATGATCGTCATGTGCTTCGAAATGGCTGGGCGAGAGTGCGGTATCGGTCATCGGTCGATCAGCCTTCGGTGCTGTTGGCCGCTGCGGGCGCATCGGTCTGATTGGTGGCGGCGGGAGCTTCAGGCGCTGCCGCCGGCGCGGCGGCAGGGGCTGCCGCTTCGGAGGCGGCGGCGCCGGACGGCGGCGTCGCACCCGGCATCGTGCCGCCCTTCGAGGCGACCCACGCGGCGAACTGCGCGGGCGAGACCGCCTCGACGGTGATCGGCATGAAGCCGTGACGCGCGCCGCACAGTTCGGAGCACTGGCCGTAATAGAGGCCCGGCCGCTCGATCGTGAAGCTCATCTGGTTGATCCGGCCCGGCACGCCGTCCAGCTTCGCCCAGAAGGCGGGCATCGCCCAGCTGTGGATGACGTCGTTCGAGGTCACCAGCACGCGGATCGGCACGCCGACCGGCAGCACGACATGATTGTCGGTCGCCAGCAGGCGCACACCGTCGGCATCGGTGCGGAAGCGCTCACCCGGGGCGGCGTCCTTCTTTTCCTTCAGCATGTTGGCGGTCAGCTCGAAGCCGCCATTGTCGGGATATTCGTAGGTCCAGTACCACTGGTTGCCGATCGCCTTGATCGTCACCGCATTCTTGGGCGGCGTCTTGAACTGTTCGGCGAGCAGGCTGATCGAAGGCACCGCGATCGCCACCAGGATCAGCACCGGCACCAGCGTCCACACCACTTCGATGAAGGTATTGTGCGTGGTCTTGCCGGGGATCGAATTCGCCGCGGCGCGGAAACGGAACATCACCCACAGCAGCAGGCCGAGCACGAACAGCGAGATGATGACGATCACCGGCATCAGGATGACATTGTGCATCCACAGCGCACGTTCGCCGGTGGGCGTCACCTGCACCGGCAGTTTCCAGCCGCCCGGTTCGGGCTGGCCGATATGCGGATCGGGCTTGAACGTCGAGACATAGGCGGGCGGGTTCGCTTTCGCATCGGTCGCTCCGGGCGCCGCTGCAGGCGCCACGCCCGGCTCGATCACCGGCGCAGGCGCCGTGGTGACGGTCGGCGCGGCGGCAGGCGCCGCTGCGGGAGCCGTCGCCTGGGCGGAAACGGCCGCCCCGGCGAGACTCAATGCGAGGAGGAGCGAGTGCACGATTTTCATAGACGTCCCGACCTGTGTTCCCATGCCACCCCCGTACGCGGGATCATGCCCTTGAACAGGGCGCCCGGGTGCGGATTTGGCGCGCTTATAGGCAGCTACCCTGTGTCCCTCAAGCGGCTGGGCGGATAATTTCTCGCAGTTGCCGCATAGCTCCGGCGGCCCTATCTGCGGGCCTGTCTGCCTGTACGGCGCGACCGCCGGGAACGGTCAAAGGGAAACGAATGACGGACGACGAGATCATGGCGGAATTCCGGGCGGCCGACGCGCTGCTCGAGGGGCATTTCATTCTGTCTTCCGGGCTGCGCAGCCCGCGCTATCTGCAATGCGCGCGCGTGCTGATGGATCCGATGCGGGCCAGCCGGCTGGCGTCGGCGCTGGTCGCCCGCATGCCGCGCGAGATTCGCTCGAACGTCGACATCGTGGTCTCGCCGGCGATGGGCGGCGTGATCGCCGGCCACGAGATGGGCCGCGCGCTGGGGGTCGAGGCGATGTTCCTCGAACGGCCCGAGGGCGTGTTCGAACTGCGCCGCGGCTTCCGCCTGAAGCCCGGCCAGAAGGTCTTCATGATGGAGGATGTCGTCACCACCGGTCTCAGCTCGCGCGAGGCGATCAAGGCGATCGAGGCCGCCGGCGGCGAGGTGATCGCGGCCGGCGCGCTGATCGACCGGTCGGCCGGCGGCATCGATTTCGGCGTGCCTTTCTTCGCGCTGATGAGCCTGCTGGTGCCAACCTATGAGGCCGATTCGCTGCCTCCCGAGCTGGCCGCGATCCCGGCGACCAAGCCCGGGAGCCGCGCCGCGTGACCCACGCGCTTCGCCTCGGCGTCAATATCGACCATGTCGCGACGATCCGGAACGCGCGCGGCGGCGCGCACCCTGATCCGGTCAAGGCGGCGCTGCTGGCCGCCGACGCCGGCGCCGACGGCATCACCGCGCATCTGCGCGAGGACCGGCGGCATATCACCGACGGCGACATCGAGCGGCTGATGGATGGCATCCAGCTGCCGCTGAACCTCGAAATGGCGGCGACGCGCGAGATGCTCGAGATCGCGCTGCGCCACCGGCCGCACGCCGCCTGCATCGTCCCCGAGCGGCGCGAGGAGCGCACGACCGAAGGCGGGCTCGATGCCGCCGGACATTATGCGCAACTGGCGCCGATCGTCGATGCGCTGACCGCGGCGGGGATCCGCGTCAGCCTGTTCATCGAGCCCGATCCGCGCCAGATCGAGGCCGCGATCCGGCTCGGTGCGCCGGTCGTCGAGTTCCACACCGGCGCTTACGCCCATCTCGACGGCGAGCCGCGCACGGCCGAGCTGCGGCGGCTGGCCGATGCCGCCGCGCTCGCGGTCAAGAACGGGATCGAGCCGCATGCCGGCCACGGCCTGACGTTCGATAATGTCGGCGCGGTCGCCGCGATTCCGCAACTGGCCGAACTCAATATCGGCCATTTCCTGATCGGCGAGGCGATCTTCCAAGGGCTGGAGGTCAGCGTGCGGCGGATGCGGGCGGCGATGGACGCCGCGCGGTGACCGAAGAGCGATTCACCCTTTTCTGGAACGGTCCATTTTCGCAATGGCATCATAGTCCGTTCCAGATCGAAGGGGTCCGCTACGGCACCGCCGAACAATATATGATGGCCGGCAAGGCCCGTCTTTTCCGCGACGATGCGACGCTGGCGAAGATCCTGGCAGCCGACGAGCCGCGCGAGCAGAAAGCGCTCGGCCGCAAGGTTCGCTGGTTCGACGCCGAGCGGTGGAATCTGGCCGCCCGCGACATCGTGTTCGTCGGCAATCGCGCCAAATTCACAACGCATCGCGATCTTCTGACGCTGTTGCTCGACACCGCCGATACCACTCTGGTCGAGGCCAGTCCGCTCGATACGATCTGGGGCATAGGCCTGGCCGCGGACAGTCCCGATGCACGCGATCGGACGAAATGGCGCGGGACCAATTGGCTGGGCGAGGTTCTGACGCAATTGCGCGACGTGCTGCTGGCAGAGCAGGCCGCGGGCGGCATTCCGGAATTGAATGCCCGTCTGGCGCGCAAAGCCGGGTTTCGGAAGCAGGTCGATTCTGGCGGCGGGAGCGAGACGAAATGACGCCAACCCGACTCACCCTCACCCGACCTCGCTTCGCTCGGCCACCAGTTCGGCGCGGCTGCCGGGTCGATCGTGCCCCCGGCACGATCTTCGGAACGCCGGGGGCGTTCCGAACCCGGCAGCCGCGCCGAACTCCCCCAAGGGGAGAGGGATAAGATGATCATCGGTCTCGGTTCGGACCTCTGCAACATCGAGCGGATCCAGAATTCGCTCGACCGGTTCGGCGAGCGCTTCGAGCAACGCGTGTTCACCGCGGTCGAGCGCGCCAAGGCGATGCGGCGGCCGCTGACGCGCGCCGGGACCTATGCCAAGCGCTTCGCCGCCAAGGAGGCTTTCTCGAAGGCGGTCGGCACGGGATTCAAGGCCGGCGTGTTCATGCGCGACATCGGCGTCGTCAATTTGCCCAGCGGCGCGCCGACCCTGGCGCTGGCCGGCGGCGCCAAGGCGAGGCTTGACGCGCTGACCCCGCCGGGCCACGCCGCCAAAGTGCACCTGACGATGACCGACGACCATCCCTGGGCGCAAGCCTTCGTCATTATCGAGGCGATTCCCGCTTCAGCCGAGGAGTTCGTTGCGTGAGCGACGCCGATATCGATCTGCCCGCGGACGCCGCGTCGCCGCCCGCTTCCCCTCCCCCGGCCCCGACTTCGAGCAAGACGGCAAAGCCCACGACCGACTGGTGGGCGGAACTGCGCGGCATCTTCTGGCTGATCCTGGCGGTGCTGGGCTTCCACAGCCTCGTCGCAAAGCCGTTCTACATCCCGTCACCGTCGATGATGCCGGTGCTGATCAAGGGTGATCGTCTGGTCGTCAGCAAATTCCCCTATGGCTGGTCCTATGTGTCCCCGACCTTCCACGTCCTGCCCTTCATCAAGGGCCGGCTGTTCGGCAGCGTGCCGGAGCGCGGCGACATCGTCATCGTCAAGCCATCGAACCAGACCGAGGATTATATCAAACGCGTGATCGGCCTGCCCGGCGACCGGCTGGAAGTGCGCAACGGCACGGTGATCCTCAACGGCGTGCCGGTGAAGCGCGATCCGATCCAGCTCAAGCTGCTCCCGGTCGATCCCAACGTGCCCTGCGATCCCGCCGAATGGCCGGGCATGCAGACCACCGGTACCGACGGGAAACAATATTGCGAACTGCCGATCGTGCGCGAGACGCTGCCCAACGGCCGCAGCTACGACACGATCGAGCTCGGCTGGCGGCCGAGCGACGACGTGCCCGCGCAGACGATTCCCGCCGGCCACGTCTTCCTGATGGGCGACAATCGCGACATGTCGGCCGACAGCCGCGTGCCGATCGAGCAGCGCGGCCTCGGTGGTCCGCTGCCGATCGAGAATATCGGCGGTCGCGCCGAGTTCATCACCTTCTCGCTCGATGGAACGTCGGAGCTGTGGAATCCGTTGAGCTGGTTCACCGCCTTCCGTTCCGGCCGCGCCGGAACCGGGCTGCATCCGGACGAGACAGCAAAATGAGCGACCTGCCCGACGCCGACCATGTGGAAGCGCCGGGCCCCGCCGAACTCCGCGATCCGATCGTCCGCCAGGAGCTGAAGCGCGCGACGGTCTGGCTGGGCCTCGCGCTCGCGATCGTGCTGGTCTGGTTCCTCGCCCAGCCGCTGCTGCTGATCATGGGCGGACTGGTGTTCGCCGCCCTGCTCGATGGCGGCACGCGCCTGCTGGGCCGCGTGCTGCCGATCCCGCGCGGCTGGCGGCTGGCGATCGTCACGCTGGCCGGCATCGCCTTCATCGTCTGGACGATCTGGTTCGCGGGCAGCCAGCTCGCCGGCCAGGCCGAAGCGCTGCGGGTGACGTTGACGACGCAGTTCCAGCGCATCTCGGCATGGGCGACGTCGGTCGGCCTGATCGATGCGGCCGGCGGCAACACCGACGCGATCGGTCGCCAGCTGCTCGGGTCGCTCGGCCGGCTGACCTCGGCGGTCGGCAGCGCGCTGGGCGCGATCTCGTCGATCGCGATGATCGTCGTCATCGGCATCTTCGTCGCGACCGAACCGAGGCTCTACGAGCGCGGTGTCGCCTGGATGCTGCCGATGGAGAAGCGCGAGCAATTCTACGTCACTTCGGCGCGGATGGGCCACACGATGCGGCGGCTGATGGCGGGCCGGATGGTCGGGATGTTCGTCGAGGGCTTCGCGACCTGGGCGCTGCTCGCCTGGTGGGGCGTGCCGATGGCCGCGCTGCTCGGCATCCTCACCGGCCTGCTGGTGTTCCTGCCCAATATCGGCGCGATCATGTCGGGCGTGCTGATGGTGCTGGTCGGCTTCTCGGCCGGCACCGACACCGGCTTGTGGGCGATTTTCGTCTATTTCTTCGTGCAGACGGTCGACGGCTATGTGATCGTGCCGATGGTCGCCAAACGCACGGTCGACCTCGCGCCGGCGCTGGTGCTGGGCGCACAGCTGCTGTTCGGCGCCCTGTTCGGCATATTGGGCCTGGCGCTGGCCGATCCGATCGTCGCGATGATCAAGGTCGCGTTGGAGCGGCGGTCGGAGGAAAATGCGAAGCGGGTCGGAGAAAGTGCTGCAGCGAACGGGCCTTAAATCCTCCCCGTTCCGGGGAGGAATTTATTCCTCAGATCGGCAGCGCGGTCGTGCTCTTCACCTGCTCAAGCACCGCATAGGTCCGCGTCTCGCGTACGCCCGGCAGCGTCGCGATCACATGGCCGAGAAACGTCCGGTACGCGTCCATGTCGGCCACCCGCACCTTGAGCAGATAATCGAAGCCGCCCGCGACCATGTGGCATTCGAGCACGTCGGGCACCATGCGGACATGATCGGCGAAGGCGGTGAAGACGTCGTCGGTGGTGCGGTCGAGCAGGATCTCGACATAGATCAGCAGCGCGCGGCCCAGCCTCGCCGGATCGAGCTGCGCGGCATAGCCGGTGATCACCCCGCTCTCGCGCAGCCGCTTGACCCGCTCGAACGCGGCCGCCGGCGACAGACCACAGCGTCCAGCGAGATCGTGATTGGTGATCCGCCCGTCGACCTGCAGCACGCGCAATAATCGGCGGTCGGTCTCATCGATCGAATATTCTTTGGTCCTGACCGCCATATCAATTGATCCTTCGGCGTGAGAGCCTAACAAACGAAGCACATTCGGCAATGAAAATCCTATGATGGCGTTCTGCCGGGGATGCCGCCCCGCGCACCGGAGCTTCAGCCATGATCGATGACATTTCCGCGTGGGACGCGATCGACGCCGCCAAATACGCGCCCGAGAACGCGGTCGTGCGTGACCTGCTCGCGGCCAATCCGCTGACGCCGGCGGCACGCGCCGCGATCGGCGGCGAGGCGGTGGCTTTGGTCCAGGCGGCGCGGGCGTCGGTGAAGAAGCAGGGTGTGGTCGAAAGCTTCCTGCAGGAATTCTCGCTCGGCACGCGCGAGGGTCTCGCCCTCATGTGCCTCGCCGAGGCGCTGCTGCGCACGCCCGACGCCGACACCCGCGACCGGCTGATCGCCGAGAAGATCGGCGCGGCCGACTGGGCGAGCCACGCGGGCAAGTCCGACAGCCTGTTCGTCAACGCCTCGACCTGGGGGCTGATGCTGACCGGCCGGCTGGTCGATGTCGACGACGATGTCCGGCGCGATTTCGGCGGCTTCCTCAAGCGGCTGACGACGCGCGTCGGCGAACCGGTGATCCGCCAGGCGGTGGGCGCCGCGGTGCGTATGATGGGCGAGCAGTTCGTGCTCGGCCGGACGATCGAGGATGCGCTGGCGCGGGCGGCCAAGGAAAAATCGCTCTGCTCGTTCGACATGCTGGGCGAAGGCGCGCGCACCGCCGCCGATGCCGAGCGGTTCGAGCGGATCTATGCCGACGCGATCGAGACCGTTGGCAAGGCGGCGGGCGGCGCCGGCCCCGAGCGCGGTCATGGCGTTTCGGTCAAATTGTCGGCGCTGAGCCCGCGCTACGAGGCGGTGCAGGAAGCGCGCGTCTGGCAGGAGCTTTATCCGCGCGTGAAGCGGCTGGCGCTGATCGCCGCGCGCCACGACCTCAATTTCGCGATCGACGCCGAGGAAGCCGACCGGCTGGTGATCTCGCTCAAGCTGGTCGAACGGCTGGCGCGCGACCCCGATCTCGGCGACTGGACCGGCCTCGGCGTCGTCGTGCAGGCCTATCAGAAGCGCGGACGTCAGGTCATCGAGGGGCTGGCGCGGCTGTCGCGCGAGACCGGACGGCGGATCATGGTCCGGCTGGTCAAGGGCGCCTATTGGGACAGCGAGGTCAAGCGCGGCCAGATCGCCGGGCGGCCCGATTATCCGGTGTTCACCACCAAGGCCGGTACCGATCTCTCCTACCTCGTCTGCGCAAAGGCGCTGATCGACGCGTCGCCGGCGCTCTATCCGCAATTCGCCAGCCACAATGCCCATACCTTGGCGGCGGTGCGGCACATGGCGGCCGACAAAAGCGTGACGATCGAGCATCAGCGGCTGCACGGCATGGGCGAGGCGCTCTATCCGAATTCGCCAGCCACAATGCCCATACCTTGGCGGCGGTGCGGCACATGGCGGCCGACAAAAGCGTGACGATCGAGCATCAGCGGCTGCACGGCATGGGCGAGGCGCTCTATGCCGCCGCCGACAAACGCTATGGCGGCATCATCCTGCGCGCCTATGCGCCGGTCGGCGGGCATGAGGAATTGCTGCCCTATCTCGTTCGCCGCCTGCTGGAGAATGGCGCGAACAGCAGCTTCGTCCATGCCCTGCTCGACGAGCGCGTGCCGGCGGAGGACGTCGTGCGCGATCCGATCGCCTTGGTCGAGGCGCAGCCCGGCCGCCATCCGCGCATCCCCGTGCCCGCCGACATCTATGGTGCCGCGCGCGCCAATCCGCTTGGCCGCGACTATGCGCGGTTCGATGCGCGGCAGGATGCGCGCTGCGCCGCCGAAAGCGTGCGCGGCGAGCGCCATTTATCGGGTGCGATCGTCGGCGGCAAGCTCGTCGCCGGGCCGACCCAGCCGGTCACCAGCCCGCAGGACCGCGCGACGATCGTCGGCGACGCCGGCAGCGCGACGCCGGCGGACATCGACGCGGCGGTGACGCTGGCGCGCAAGGCGCAGCCCGCCTGGGACCGCAAGGGCGGCGCCGGCCGCGCCGTCATCCTGCGGGCGATGGGCGATGCGCTCGAGGCCGATATGGACGCGCTGATCGCCTTGCTGACCGCCGAGGCGGGCAAAACGCTCAACGACGGCGTCGCCGAGATCCGTGAGGCGGTCGATTTCTGCCGCTATTATGCGCATCTCGCCGAGCGGCAGTTCGTCGGGCTCGAGACGCTGACCGGCCCGGTCGGCGAGACCAACCAGCTCGAGCTGCGCGGCCGCGGCGTGTTCGTCTGCATCAGCCCGTGGAATTTCCCGCTCGCGATCTTCACCGGCCAGATCGCCGCGGCGCTGGCGGCGGGCAATGCCGTGCTCGCCAAGCCGGCCGAACAGACACCGCTGATCGCCGCGGCGGCGGTGCGGCTGTTCCACAAGGCGGGGCTCGATCCGGCCTTGCTCGCGCTGCTGCCGGGCGACGGCGCGACGGTGGGCGCGGCGCTGACCCGCCATCCCGGCATCGACGGCGTCGCCTTCACCGGCGGCACCGAGACCGCCTGGGCGATCAACCGCACGCTCGCAGAGCGGCGCGGGCCGATCCTGCCGTTCATTGCCGAGACCGGCGGCCTCAACGGCATGTTCGTCGATACGACCGCGCTGAAGGAACAGGTGGTCGACGACGTGATCCTGTCCGCCTTCGGGTCAGCGGGCCAGCGCTGTTCGGCGCTGCGGCTGCTCTATCTGCCAAGGGAGAGCGCGGACGAAACGATCGCGACCTTGAAGGGCGCGCTCGACGCGCTGGTGATCGGCGACCCCGCCGACCCCGCGACCGATATCGGCCCGGTGATCGACGCCGACGCCCGCGACGCGCTGGTCGCCCACCTGATCCGCCTCGAAACCGAGGCGAAGGTCGTCGCCCGCCGCGACATCGCCGGCCTCGCCGACAAGGGCAGTTTCTTCGGGCCGGTGATCGCCGAGATCCCGACGCCCGACTTCCTCGAGCGTGAGGTGTTCGGGCCGGTGCTGCACGTCTATCGCTATGGCCCGGGCGAGTTGCCGCAGGTCGCGGCGAAGCTGGCGGCGCGCGGCTATGGCCTGACCCTGGGCGTCCACAGCCGGATCGAGAAGTTCGCGGCCGAGGTGCGGCGACAAGTGCCGGCCGGCAATATGTATGTGAACCGCTCGATCATCGGCGCGGTGGTGGGCGTGCAGCCGTTCGGCGGCGAGGGCCTGTCGGGTACCGGACCCAAGGCCGGCGGCCCGCACGCGCTGCTGCGCTATGCGACCGAGCGCGCGCTGTCGGTCAACATCACCGCACAGGGCGGCGATCCGGCGTTGATGAGCTTGTAGGGAATAAATCCTCCCCGAGCTTGCTCCTACCATGTTCACACATCTTTGGAGATCGTACCGGAATTAGCCCCTCCCCTTCAGGGGAGGGGTTGGGGTGGGGGCGAGCGAAGCGAGCATTTGCGCCATTCCTGGCGCACTGCCGGCGATATCGAGCAAAGCTCCTGACTCCCCCACCCCAACCCCTCCCCTGAAGGGGAGGGGCTTAAGAAGTTGAAGCATAACCAGAAAAAGATGTGTGAATGCGGTAGGAGCTTGCTCGGGGAGGGGGACCGCCGCGCAGCGGTGGTGGAGGGGCAGGTGAAGGGCTGGATGTTTCCGCCGTGGCCCCTGCCCCTCCACCGGCTTCGCCGGTCCCCCTCCCCGTTCCGGGGAGGATTTACCTCACTCGAAATCCGCCGCGCGATCCCCCATCAGGAAGCGCGGCCCCGCCCCTGCCCGCGCCGCCCGGTCGCCCGGGTTGTACAAGGCGCAGCGCTCCAGCGACAGGCAGCCGCAGCCGATGCAGCCGTCGAGCAGGTCGCGCGTCCGCTCCAGCATCATGATCTTCGCGTCGAGCAAGCCGCGCACGCGCAGGCTGATCGCCTCCCAATCGGCGTGGGACGGCGCGCGGCCATGCGGCAGGGTCGCCAGTTCGGCCTCGATCTCCGATAGCGTCAGGCCCAGCCGTTGCGCGATCAGCGCGAACGACAGCCGGCGGATGTCCGATCGCAGGAAGCGGCGCTGGTTGCCGCCGGTGCGAATCGCGCTGACCAGCCCGCGCGCCTCGTAGAAGCGGATCGCCGACACCGACAGGCCGGTGCGGCGGGCGAGATCGCCGATCGTCAGCAGCGCCGATTGCGGCATCATTTTTTCCTTCAAAATAGCTTGACCTCAACTTAGCTTGAGGTTGCACGACACGCAAATCGGGTGCGACTTCCGCACCGCACGAAGGAGAAATGCCATGGCGAGTCCGCGAATCGAACATGTCAACGTCACCGTCAGCGACCCCGAGCGCGCCGCCGCGCTGATGGAATCGGTGTTCGGCTGGCGGGTCCGCTGGCAGGGTCCCGCGCGCGACGGCGGGCGGACGATCCATGTCGGCTCCAACGACAATTATATCGCGGTCTACGCCGATGCCGAGCCCGCGGCTCCCGGTCGCCGGTTCGCCAAGGGCGAGCCGCTGAACCATATCGGCGTCGAGGTCGACGATCTCGACGCGACCGAGGCAAAAGTGGTCGCAGCGGGGCTGTTGCCCTTCTCGCATGGCGACTATGAACCGGGACGCCGCTTCTATTTCTTCGACCCGGACGGCATCGAATATGAGGTGGTGAGCTACCGATGACCTCGCTGATCCGCATGACGCCCGCCCCCGGCACCGCGATCGAGACCGCGCGTGGTCTCGACCTCTATCTCGATCGCATCGGTTATGCCGGCCGCCCGGCACCCGATTTCACGACGCTCGACGCGATCGTGCGCGCGCATATCGCGCGGATTCCGTTCGAGGCGCTCGACGTCCAGCTCGGCGTCCGCGTGTCGAGCGACCTCCCGGCGATCTTCGACAAGCTGGTCGTGCGCCGCCGCGGCGGCTGGTGCTACGAACAGAACGGCCTGCTCGGCTGGGCGCTCGGTGCGATCGGGTTCGACGTGATGCGCGTGGCCGGCGGCGTGATGCGCGTGTCGGCCGGCGACGAGGTGATCGGCAATCATCTCGCGCTGATCGTGTCGCTCGACAAACCCTGGCTGGTCGATGTCGGCTTCGGCGGCAGCCTCGCCGGGCCGATCCCGCTGCGCGAATGCTGGCTCGAACAGCCGCCCTACGAGATTTCACTCAAATTGCTCGACGATGGCCATTGGCGCTTCGAGGAATGGATCGCCGGATCGCCGTTCAGCTGGGATTTCCGCACCGAGCCGGCCGACGAAAGCCGCTTCGCCTATCATCTCGAACGGCTGCAGACCGAACCCGATTCGCATTTCGTCCAGACTCTGATCGCCCAGCGCCGGATCGACGACACGCATCTGGCATTGCGCGGCCGCGTGCTCAGGCGGGCCGGCCCGTCGGGGCAGGAGCAGCAATTGCTGTGCAGCGGCGCGGAGATCGCGGCGGTGCTGGCGGATGCGTTCGGACTCGACGTGCCGGCGATTGCTTCGGTGTGGCCGAAGGTGGCGGAGCGGCATCGGGTGTTGTTCGGGGATTGAGGGCGGATCGGAAATATTGTTCGAAATCTGGTTATTTTCTCGAATATTTCAATTTTTCGCTATTGAATGACCGACTCAATTGTACTTTCGATCAACGAATCCACCTGGTGACACCCATGTGTGCGAAATGTGAAGCCGCCATTCAGACAGAGATACAAATTGCAGTGGAGAGTCGCCCTTCGCATCCGACACGGGATACATCCACCAACCGTCACACTCGTCAGAAAGTAATTGTAGCAAGTAGCATTGTCTATCCGTAATGCTAAAATAATTATCCGGGCCTCGTTCGCGGCATTGCCACAGTGCGTATTCAAGATTATTGAGCCAACCTGCGAAAAAATGCTCGGATGACAAGGCTGTCATCAAACTGAATAACCCTTGTGCTGCAGCTTGCCTTGCGTCTCCCGCAGTTGGCAGATGCTCACTAAGGCCGTCCCGCAGGGTCAAAAGATACGTCGTATTTCGAATTTTCGGTTCGTCGCTCATGTGGGCTTTCGACTCAAATGGGTGTCGCTATGGCATTAGCGCGAAAAAACTAACGCTCGGTCTTTTGGTTCGGCCCCTCTCCCCAGCACCTCCGCCACCTTCGCCTCGCAAGCGGCATGCATGCCCCCAGTCTAACGAGTGACGACCGCTCATGCGGCCTCTTCCAGTTGAATATGCAGTTTGAAACCCGCCGCCGTGGCGACGTTGACGAGTGCGTCCAGCGAGAACTTGTCGAGTTTCCCGCGCAGGAGATCGTTCAGCCTCGGCCGGGTCAGACCGAGCCGCCTGGCGGCCTGTTCCTGCGGCACCTCCCACGACTTCACACGCTCGCGGATGCTCAGCATCAGATCCGCGCGCACGGTCAGATTCGCCGCTTCCGCCGGCGTGTCGGCGAGCGCGTCAAAGACGCTATCGAAGGTTTCGACAGTCAGAGGTTCGGCGCTCATTGTTCAGCCTTCCAGTTTCTCAGCCTTTTCGCGGCCAGGTCGATTTCCCTTTGTGCAGTCTGTTGTGTTTTCTTCTGAAACGCATGAAGCACAAGCACGCGATCCGGCAGCGTCGCCAGATAGACCACCCGGAACGCACCCGACGCTTCCTTGATCCTTATCTCCCGTACGCCCGCCCCGACTGTCTTCATCGGTTTCCAATCCGACGGATCGAGGCCCGTCTGCACCGCCCGGAGTTCCACGCCCGCGTTGTAGCGGGCATCATCGGGGAAGTTCCGTAGAGACTCGCGGCTGTCACCAAGGAAATGGATCGGCTTGGCGGTCGCTGTCTCCATCTACCCGGCTGTATCAAAACCGAGACATGAAGGCAAGTGGTTCGCTCTTCCATCGTTCAAGGCTGCGCGGAAACTCCAGAGCGCATTCGACATGATAGCCGTGTTCGGGCACGGACGCGGGCCGGTCCAGCGGGGCAGAAGCAGCAATTGCGGCGCGGATATCGTCGCCGTCCTGTTACCCCAGCACCTCCGCCACCTTCGCCTCACACTCTGCATGGATGCCCCAGAAATTCGGCGGCGTCCGCCCGGCCACCACATCGGCCAGCACCGCCAGATGACTCGTCCAGCCGCCCGACACATTCTTCATCGCGTCGCGATCGGCCAATCGGCTGTGGGTCAGGATCAGCTTCGTGCCTGCGCCCTGCGGTTCGAGCAGGAAGGTGACGATCGAGCCGTCGCCCCAGTCGTGGCTCAGCATGTGCGGCGGGTCGATCGCAAGGATCTTCAAGTCGCTGCGGTGGCCGATCGCCGCCTTGTAGCGCTCGGGCACTTCGCCCGGTTCGGGCGACAGCGTGTTGTGATCGAAGATGCAGACCAGCGTGCCACCGGGCACCGGATCGACCTCGCCGGCGGCGATCCATTTCGCGCGCTTTTCGGGTTCGATCAGCCAGGACCAGACGTGCTCGACCGGCGCCTCGAATACGCGCTCGATGCGGACGGTATCGGGCGACATCACTTCAGCGAATGCGCTCATTTCAAGGCTCCTGTTCGACGATCCGGGCCAGCGATCCGAGGATCATCGTCCAGCCCTGCCGGGTCTGGTCCTCATAGGCCGCCCAGGCCGGATCCATTTCGTGGGTCAGGCTCAGCGTGCAGCCGCCTGGCGTTGGGGTGATCGCGATCGACACGCGCGTCCATTCGCCTTCTTCGGCGGGATCGGCGGCGAACAGGAAGACCAGCCGCGTCGGACGTTCGATCGCCTCGAAGCGCAGCCGATGATGCGCATCGCCGGCCGGCCGCCGCTCGACGATCAGCGCGTTGCCGCCGACCCGGGCGTCGATCTCGCAGGTCAGCATCTCGCCGTCGGGCGTCGCGAACAGGAAGCGGGCGGCGCGCGCTGGATCGAGCCAGGCGTCGAACACGCGCTCGGGCGTGGCGGCGAAGTCGCGCGTGACGGTCAGGATCACCGGCGCGGTCATGGCTTCGTCTCGTCATGGAGGATGATGGTCATTCGCTTTCTCCTTCCGTCTCCGCCTGCAGCAGCGCGTCGAGCCGATCGAGCCGCAGGGTCCAGAAACGCTCCCACTGCCGGATCCACGCATCGGCTTCGGCGAGCGGTGCGGTGGACAATGTGAGGCGATGGACGCGGCCCTCGATCCGGCGCGTCACCAGCCCCGCACGTTCGAGCATCCGGACATGTTTCGACGCGCCCTCGAAACTGATCGCGAACGGCTGCGCCAGTTCGCCGATCGAGCGCTCCCCCAGTGCGAGGCTGGCGAGCATCGCACGGCGGGTGGGATCGGCCAGCGCCTTGAAGGTGGTATCGAGTCGTTCAACCATATGGTTGCAAATAGCGACACGTCGGCCGATGATCAACCTATAGGTTGAATGTTTGGCCGGCCATCGTCCCTGCGCGGAAAGGCCGTGGTGGACAAACGCTCAGTCCGCGAACAGCAGGACCGGCGTTTCGAGCAATTTCTTCACCGCCTGGACGTAGCTGGCGGCATCCCAGCCGTCGACGACGCGATGGTCGCAGCTGATCGACAGGTTCATCAGCTTGGCGGCGACGATCTCGCCGTCGCGGATCACCGGGCGCTCGACGATCTTGTTGGGGCCGATGATCGCCACTTCGGGGCGGTTGATCACCGGCGTCGTCGCGATGCCGCCGAGCGGGCCGAGCGACGTGATCGTCAGGGTCGAGCCCGACAATTCCTCCGACTTCGCCTTGCCGCTGCGCGCGGCGTCGGCGAGGCGGACGATCTCCGCCGCGAGCTGCCAGACGTTCCTGGCCTGCGCGTCGCGGATCACCGGCACCATCAGCCCGGCATCGGTCTGCGTCGCCATGCCGAGATGGACGGCGCCGTGGCGCGTCACCACGCCGGCCTCGTCGTCATAGCGGGCATTGATCATCGGGAAAGACGGCAGCGCCTTGCAGATCGCGACGATCATCAGCGGCAGCATCGTCAGCTTGGGCCGGCTGCCGCGATTGTCGTTGAGGTCGGCGCGCATGTCTTCCAGCGCGGTGACGTCGATCTCGTCGACATAGGTGAAGTGCGGGATGTTGCGCTTCGACGCGGCCATGTTCTCGGCGATGCGGCGGCGCATGCCGATCACGCGGATCGCCTCGTCGGGGCGCGCGGCGCCGGCAGGGCGGAAGCCCTGCGCGCCGTTGTAGCTGAGATAGGCGTCGAGATCGGCGTGGCGGACGCGGTCGCCCTGCCCCGACTTCACGTCGGCGAGGTCGATGCCGAGATTGCGCGCACGTTCGCGAACCGCGGGGGAGGCGAGGACGTGCTTCTTCTCCCTCTCCCCTCGGGGGAGAGGGTCGGGGTGAGGGTCAGTGTCCGCTTGCTCCGGCGGTGACGCAGTAGCGATCGCTTCGCCTCGCTCACTGACCCTCTCCCAACCAGTTCGGTCATCTGAAGGGGTCGATCGTGCCCCCGGCACGATCTGCGGAATGCCGGGGGCATTCCGCACCCCTTCAGATGACCGAACTCCCCCGAGGGGAGAGGGCTTAGCTTCCGCAACTGGGTCGGCCTTGGGCGTCTCCGCGTCGATGCGCTCCTCGACCTCCTCGTCGCCATCGGTCTCGATCACGATCAGCGCCGATCCGATCGCGACGACGTCGCCGACGTCGCCGGCCAGCTTGACGACGGTGCCGGCGACCGGCGACTCCATCTCCACCGTCGCCTTGTCGGTCATCATGTCGGCGATCTGCTGGTCTTCGCCGACCGCGTCGCCGACCTTCACATGCCATGCGACGATCTCGGCTTCGGAAATGCCTTCGCCGATGTCGGGCAATTTGAACGTGAACAGCGCCATCGCGTCAGTCCTTCAGGATTTTCTTGAGCGCCTCGCCGATGCGGACGGGGCCGGGGAAATAGGCCCATTCGAGGCTGTGGGGATAGGGCGTGTCGAAGCCCGTCACGCGCTCGATCGGGGCTTCGAGATGGTGGAAGCAGCGTTCCTGCACCAGCGCGGAGAGTTCGGCGCCGAAGCCGGCGGTGCGCGTCGCCTCGTGGACGATCATGCAGCGCCCGGTCTTCTTCACCGACGTCTCGATCGTCACGATGTCGAGCGGCAGCAGGGTGCGCAGGTCGATGATCTCGGCGTCGACGCCGGTCTCGGCGATCGTGCTGGCGACGACATGGACCATCGTGCCGTAGCACAGGATCGTCAGCGCCTCGCCCGGACGGACGATCTCCGCCTTGCCGAGATCGATGCGGTAATAGCCGTCGGGCACCTCGCCGGCGGGGTGCGCCGACCAGTTGCGCGCCGGACGGTCGTAATGGCCGTCGAACGGGCCGTTGTAGATCCGCTTGGGCTCGAAGAAGATGACCGGGTCATTATCCTCGATCGACGCGATCAGCAGTCCCTTGGCGTCATAGGGCGTCGACGGGATCACCGTCTTCACGCCCGAGACGTGGGTAAAGATGCCCTCGGGACTCTGGCTGTGGGTCTGGCCGCCGAAGATGCCGCCGCCGAACGGCGAGCGCACGGTCATCGGCGCGATGAACTCGCCCGCCGAGCGGTAGCGCAGCCGCGCCGCCTCCGACACGAGCTGGTCGAGCGCGGGATAGATGTAGTCGGCGAACTGGATCTCGGGCACCGGGCGCAGGCCATAGGCGCCCATGCCGACCGCGACGCCGATGATCCCGCATTCGGTGATCGGCGTATCGAACACGCGGGTCTTGCCATATTTCGCCTGCAGCCCCGCGGTGGCGCGGAACACGCCGCCGAAATAGCCGACATCCTCGCCCAGCACGATCACGTCGGGATCGCGCGCCATCATCACATCCATGGCGCTGTTGATCGCCTGGATCATATTCATGCGGCTCATGGGTTGATCACCCTTCTAAAGCCCCTCCCCTTCAGGGGAGGGGTTGGGGTGGGGGCGAGCGCCGCGAGCCACTGTGTCGGTGGCCAAGCGCTGGAGGGGGCATCGAGCCCCCGCCAGCGCTGATCCCACCCCAACCCCTCCCCTGAAGGGGAGGGGCTTGAAGAAAAGAAGCCCATGACCTTTGACGTCGCTGACCTCATTTCTTCGACCCCGGCCGCCCGGCGGTCTCATGTTCGGCCAGCATCTGCGCCTGCTGCTCCTTCAGATGCCAGGGAATTTCCTCGAACACGCCCTCGAACAACGTCTCCATCGGCTGGTGCATGCCGTGGCCGAGGATGCCGTTCTTCTCGGCCGCCCGCGCCGACGCCTTGACCTGCTCGGCGAGTTCGAGGTCCATCGCCGCATGGCGGTCCTCGTCCCATTCGCCAAGGCCGATCAGATGCTGCTTGAGCCGGTTGATCGGATCGCCGAGCGGCCATTCGGTGCGCTCTTCGGCGGAGCGATAGGCGCTGGGATCGTCCGACGTGCTGTGGCCCTCGGCGCGGTAGGTGAAATGTTCGATAAGGGTCGGGCCCTGGTTGGTGCGCGCACGTTCGGCGGCCCATTCGGTCGCGGCATAGACGGCGAGCGCGTCGTTGCCGTCGATCCTCAACCCGGCGATGCCATAGCCGATCGCGCGCGCCGCGAAGGTCGTCGATTCGGCGCCGGCGAAACCCGAGAAGCTGCTGATCGCCCACTGATTGTTGACGATGTTCATGATCACCGGCGCGCGATAGACGCTGGCGAAGGTGCAGGCCGAGTGGAAATCGCCTTCCGCGGTCGAGCCCTCGCCGCACCAGGTTGCCGCGATGCGGGTGTCGCCGCGCGCCGCCGACGCCATCGCCCAGCCCACCGCCTGCGGATATTGGGTGGTGAGGTTGCCCGAGATCGAGAAGAAGCTGGCGTCGCGCACCGAATACATGATCGGCAGCTGCCGGCCCTGCAGCCGGTCCCCCGTGTTCGAATAGATCTGGTTCATCATGTCGACCAGATCCCAGCTGCGTGCGACCAGCAGCCCCTGCTGGCGATAGCTGGGGAAGCACATGTCGTCGGGCTGGAGCGCGAACGCCGCACCGACCGCAACCGCCTCCTCGCCGGTGCACTTCATGTAGAAGCTGGTCTTGCCCTGACGCTGGGCGCGGAACATGCGCTCGTCGAAGGCGCGGGTCAGCGCCATCGCGCGCAGCAGTGCACGGACGCGATCGGGCGACAGCTTCGGATCCCACGGCCCGACCGCGGCGTGCGAGTCGTCGAGCACGCGCACCATCGAATAGGCCAGTTCGTGAAAAGAGTCGGGCCGCGCGCTCGCCGCCGGCCGCGGCGCAACGCCGGCCGCCGGAATGTCGAGATCGCCATAATCGACCGCGTCGCCGGGCCGATATTTCGGCTCGGGCACGTGCAGACGCAATGGCGGCAGGTTCGGGCGATCGGGCGCGCCGGTCAATATTCTCTCCAGAAACCGTTCGAGAGCCTTGTTATAAAATTTCAATGCCCGTGGCGAGGGGCGATTTCGGACAGGTCGGCAGCGGACGGGTGCCGGAAGGGTCGCACGGGCGCCAACGATGTTCGTTACGGTGCCGTTTAACTTTTGTTGCCGCATTGCAATATTTCATGTTGCAGTGCATCATAGACGCAACCGAATCAGCAGCCTGTCGTTAGGTCACGCGGAGGTTGGCGACATGAAAACTTCATTGCGGGAGCGAAACACCACGGGACAGGCACATAGCGAAAAGGGCTCCGCGGAGCCTGCCCAGGTGCGGCGGATCGCGCTGATCGGGAATCATTCGCCCCGCCGCTGCGGTATCGCGACCTTCACGTCGGACATTCATCTCGCGCTGCGTGCGCGCTATCCCGACGTCGCGATCGACGTCTATGCGATGGACGATCCCGGCAATCGCCATGATTATCCCCCGGCCGTGGTGCACAGCATCGATGAGCAGTCACCCGCCGCCTATCTCGAGGCGGCGCGCCGGATCGAGGCGAGCGGCGCCGATCTCGTCTGGCTGCAACACGAATATGGCATTTTCGGCGGCGACGCCGGCGAAATGATCCTGACCCTGCTCGATCGCATCTCGATGCCGATCGCGGTCACGCTCCATACCGTGCTCGAAGCGCCCACCGCCGCGCAGCGTCAGGTGATGGACCGCATCGTCCGCATGGCCGACCGGCTGGTGGTGATGGCCGACAAGGGCCGCGACACGCTGATGCGCGTCCATGGCGCGCGCGCCGGCCAGATTTCGGTGATTCCGCACGGCATTCCCGACCGTCCGTTCGCGCCGACCGCGCCGATGAAGGCCAAGCTCGGTCTCGACGGGCATGACGTGATCCTGACCTTCGGCCTGCTGTCGCCGGGCAAGGGCATCGAGACGATGATCGATGCGATGCCGGCAATCGTCGAGCGTTTCCCGCAGGCGCGCTATGTCGTGCTGGGCGCCACCCATCCGCATCTCGTCGCGCAGGAGGGCGAGGCGTATCGCGACCGGCTGAAGGCGCTGGCCGAGGCGCGCGGCGTCGCCGCCAACATCCAGTGGGTCGATGCCTTCCTCGAAACCGACGATCTGCTCGACTGGCTGACCGCCGCCGACATCTATGTCACGCCCTATCTCAACCCGGCGCAGGTGACGTCGGGGACCCTGTCCTACGCGGTCGGGCTCGGCAAACCGGTGGTGTCGACGCCCTATGTCCATGCCGCCGAACTGCTCGGCAATGGCGATGGCCGGCTCGTGCCGTTCGGCGATTCGCAGGGTTTCGCCGCCGAGATCGTGTCGCTGCTCGCGGACCCCCACGCCCTGGCCGACCTGCGCCGGCGCAGCTATGCGCGCGGCCGGACGATGGTGTGGTCGTCGTCCGCGGAGCAGCACATGACAGTGTTCCGGCCGCTGGCCGCCGACCGCGTGCGCCGCCAGGTCGGGCGGCTGTTCCGCCAGACCCGGCCCGAGGTCCCCGCCTTCGTCTCGTTCGACGCGATCGAGCGGCTCAGCGATTCGACCGGCATGCTCCAGCACAGCCTCTATTCGATCCCCGATCGCGACCATGGCTATTGCGTCGACGACAATGCCCGCGCGCTGCTGCTGACCAACCGCCACGAGCAGATCGACGATGCCACCTACGATCGGCTGACGCCGGTCTATGCGTCGTTCGTCCAGCACGCGTGGAACGCCGAAGCCGGATCTTTCCGCAATTTCATGAGCTTCGACCGGCGCTGGCTCGAGGAGCGCGGATCGGAGGACAGTTTCGGCCGCACCTTGTGGTCGCTGGGCGTCACCGCGCGCGATGCGCGCCGGCCGCAATTCCGGCGCTGGGCGACCAGCCTGTTCGATCAGGTGGCGTTGCATGCGCTCGAACTCGGGTCGCCGCGCGCGCGCGCCTTCGCGATCCTCGGCGGCGCGGCGATGCTGGAGGCGCATCCCGGCCATCTCCTCTCGCTGAGGATCCTGCGCGAATTCGGTGCCGATCTGATGAAATTGCTCGACGACAATGTCCGGCCCGACTGGGCATGGTTCGAGATCGTCCTCGCCTATGACAATTGCCGCCTGCCCGAAGCGCTGCTGCGCGCCGGCCGCTCGCTCGCCGATCCGCAGATGGTCAAGCGCGGCATCGAGACGATGGACTGGATCGTCGGCCAGCAGACCAACGCCCATGGCCATTTCCGCGCGGTCGGATCCGAGAGCTTCGGCCGGCCGCTGCAGCCGCCGCTGCCGTTCGACCAGCAGCCGCTGGAGGCGTGGGCGACGATCGACGCCTGCGACGCCGCGTTCGAGGCGACCGGCGACTTCCGCTGGCGCGAGGTCGCGATGACCGCCTATCGCTGGTTCGGCGGCGAGAATGATCTCGGCCTCGCGCTGGCCAATGCCGAAAGCGGCGAATGCTATGACGGGCTGATGCCGGGCGGCGTCAATTACAACCAGGGCGCCGAATCGGTGCTTGCCTTTCATCTCGCCACATGCAGCATCCGCAAGCTATGCGGCGTCCAGCAAACCGGCCGGTCGCCCGAGGTTGCCGCCGCTTGAAGTCGAGCGGCCTTCGCCTGGAGGGCCAATGCTCGACCTGTTCCATCATGAATTGAAACTGCACGCCGATCCCTCGCGCGTCGTCGTCCGGCCGTTCCATCTGCCCTGGCAGCGCACCAGCGACGCACCCAGCCGCACCGAAAAGCTTGTCGCCGAGGTGCTGGCGATGGACATGCGCACCGTGCGCGCCGAGCTGGGCCTCGTGTTCCGCGATTTCGAGGCGCGCCACTGGCAGACGCGCAAGGTGTTCGCGCAGCGTTTCGAGCAGATCGCCGATCATCTCGGCCTTGACCGTGATGCGATCCGTTCGGAGAAGCAGGAGCTGATCGGCGCGTATTTCTGCCACGAATACAGCTATGCCGCCGCCGCGCTGATGAACCCGAGCGTCGTGCGCCATCCCGACCAGAGCGGCCTGACCCACGGCGCGATCCGGTTCGTGATGTCGTTGCGCGCCGTCGGCGAAGGCCATATCTCGTCGATCGCGTTTCGCGAAGGCATTATCTCGCCGCATCGCGGTTTCGATCTCGCGCCCGAACCGCCGTTCGCCACGGCCTGCCACGCCGTCGATCTCTCGGTCGCGCGACAGGACGGCCCGGTCACCGTCTATCGCAACACGGATAGTTCGCTTTCGGGCACGGTGATGTTCCCGATCACCGACGCGCAGCGCAACGGACTCGAGGATCTGCGGATGGTGGAGTTCACCCATCCCGACGGAACGATCGAATGGATCGGCACTTACACCGCCTATTCCGGTCGCGAGATCGAATCGCAGCTGATGCGCACGCGCGACTTCCAGAGTTTCGACCTCGTGCCGATGAAGGGTCCGGCCGCGCGCAACAAGGGCATGGCCTTGTTCCCGCGCACGTTCGACGGCGTCTACCGGATGATCGGCCGGCAGGACGGGCAGAACCTGTTCATCATCGAATCGGACGATATCGGCACGTGGGGCGAAGGCAAGTTGCTGCTCGAACCGCGCTACCCGTGGGAACTCGTCCAGATCGGCAATTGCGGACCGCCGATCGAAACCGACGAGGGCTGGCTGCTGCTGACCCACGGCGTCGGCGCGATGCGCAAATATTCGATCGGCGCAGCTTTGCTCGACAGGGATGATCCGTCGAAGGTGCTTGGTCGCACCTCGCAGCCGATCCTGTCGGCGGCGGACGAGGATCGCGAAGGCTATGTCCCCAACGTCGTCTATACCTGCGGCGCGATGCGCGTCGGCGAGGATCTGTTCATGCCCTATGGCGTGGCCGACAGCTCGGTCGCCTTCGCGACGGTGCCGATCCGGGACCTGATCGCGCTGATGTGATCGTGGAGGAACGCGCCTGGCGATGATGCCGTTCCTTGCATCCGCCGCGCCGGCTTCATAACCGGGGGCCAGGTGATTCACGCCAGTGGCGGCGCGATCATCGCTTGAAGGAGCCGCACGCGATGACCAACCAAAGACCGGACCGCAGCCCGCCGGCGGGGCCGCTCGCGGGTCTCCGCGTCGTCGAATTCGCCAGCATCGGTCCGGGTCCGCATGTCGCGATGCTGCTCGCCGATCTCGGTGCCGACGTGCTGCGGATCGATCGCGAGGGCGGCAATGGCTGGCCCAACCCGATCGTCGACCGCGGCCGCGCGGCGATGACCGCCGACATCCGCAGCGAGGCCGGCAAGGCGCTGTGCCTCGACGCCTGCGACCATGCCGACGTCGTGATCGAAGGGCTGCGGCCCGGTGTGATGGAGAGGCTGGGATTGGGACCCGAGGTGATGCTCGCGCGCAATCCGAAGCTGGTCTACGGCCGGATGACCGGCTGGGGCCAGACCGGCCCGCTGGCCAAGGCCGCCGGGCACGATATCAATTATATCGCGCTGGCGGGCGCGTTGGCGGCGATCGGGCGGCCGGGCGAGCCGGCGGTGCCGCCGCTCAACCTGGTCGGCGATTTCGGCGGCGGATCGATGTTCCTCGCCTTCGGCATCATGGCCGCTTTGTGGGAGCGCGAACGCTCCGGCCAGGGCCAAGTGGTCGATGCGGCGATCGTCGACGGCGTCGGTTCGCTGATGACGATGTTTACCGGACTGCTGCCGTCGGGCCGGATCAGCCTCGACCGCGAGCACAACATGCTCGGCGGCGCGGCGCCCTTCTATCGCAGCTATGTCTGCGCCGACGGACGCGAGATTTCGCTCGGGCCGATCGAGCCGCAATTCTGGCGCGAACTGCTCGACCGGATCGACGCCCCCGCGCTGCTGCGCGATGCACAATATGACCAGGCCGACTGGGCGGGGCGGAGCGCGCTGATGGCCGACATCTTCCGCGAACGCACCGTCGCCGAATGGAGCGCATTGCTCGAAGGCACCGACGCCTGCTTCGCCCCCGTGCTCGACCTCGCCGACGTGCCCGACCATCCGCACATGCAGGCGCGCGACGCCTATATCGAGATCGACGGCCTGATCCAGGCAGCCCCGGCGCCGCGTTTCTCGCGGACGCCGGGACAGGTACAGCCGGCGCGTGATGCGGGTGAGATGATCGCGGCGTGGAAGGGCTGAGACGCGCCACGCGCATCTGGACATAACCGGCCGGCATAGGCTTCGGCATAGGCCGATGGGATGGATTTATGGGCGTCGAGCGCCACGTCAAGCTGTTCAGGAATGGGCGAAATCACGCCGTCCGCATTCCGCGCGAATTCGAGCTTCCCGGCGAGGATGCGATCATGCGCAAAGAAGGCGGCATGCTGATCATCGAGTCCGCGCCGCGCAAGTCGCTCCTCGCCATTCTGGCGAGCCTTTCGCCGATCGACGAGGACTTTCCCATCATCGACGATCGCTTGCCTGATCCGGTCGAGCTTTGACCCGCTATCTGCTCGACACCAGCATCGTAAAGCGTGATCGTATCGGCGGCTACCTCGCCCGCTGACCGGCGACGGTTGTGCGAGCACCCCACCAGGCCCGTCACTCGTGGATGCGCGCCAGCAATTCGACCAGCCTGGTCACTTCGCGCGCGGTGAAGCGCTGTTTCAGCCAGGCTTCATGTTCGCGGATCGCGCGCCTGGCCTCGACCAGGATGGTCTCGCCATCGGCCGTCAGGAACAGGGCCTGCTTGCGCCTGTCGGTCGGCGAGGGACCGCGGGACAGGAATTTGCGGGCCTGGAGGCGGTTGACGATCGCCATCGTCGTCGCACGATCCATCCGCAGCCGGCGGGCGAGATCGGTCTGGGCGATGCCGGGCCTGTCGCTGACCAGCCTCAGCACCGAAACCTGTTTCTGGGTCAGGTCGAGATGCGCGAAGGTCTCGATGAAGTGGCGATAGACCGTGCCATGCGCCAGTCGGACGTGGAAGCCGACGATGTCGCCGATCTCGCCGACATCGCGTTCCTCTTCGGCCAGCGAGTATTCGGGCGGCGTGGCGATCGCATCCAGATCCTCGCTCCTCATGCCGTTTTTCCCGTCATCGCCAATATTGGAATCGGCGGACAATCAAATCCAGATCCGCCCCGGCGACCCTCACCCGCCCGGCGCGATCAACACCTTGCACTGTCCAGATCGCCGGCGGAGACTTTCGAACATCGCCGGCACGGCATCGAGATCGACCGTACCGGTGACCAGATGCCGCGGCTCGGCCGCGCCGGCGTCGAGCGCATCGAGCGACGCCTGATATTCCTGCCGCGTGAAGAAGGCCGACGTCACCAGCCTGACCTCCTTCGAGAGCATCGCGAAGCTGTTGAACGTGTCGGGCCGCGTGCACAGGCCGAGCAGCAGGATCGTCCCGCGATTGCGCACCTGCTGCACCGCCTGCGCGATCAGGCCGGGCACTCCGACGCATTCGAAGACGATATCGGCCTTGCCGCCCAGCGCGCGCTCGGCTGCGCCGATGGGGTCGTCGGGCGCCACGATGAAGCCAGTCGCGCCCATCTCGAGCGCGCGCGCTTCCTGGAAGCGTTCGATGTCCTGGATGACGACCGCGCCGGCACCGTGGCGCCGCGCCCAGAAGGCGACGGCGAGGCCGATCGGCCCCGCGCCGAGGATCAGCACGCGATCGCCCGGCTTGCAGCCCGACAGGCCGACGCCGTGCAGCGCCACCGCCAGCGGTTCGATGATCGCGCCGTCGGCGAGGCTGGCGGATGCCGGCAGGCGGATGCACTGGTTCGGGCGCGTGACGGCATATTCGGCATAGCCGCCGCCCTGCAGCCCGAAGCCCTCGCACCAGGCGGGTTCGCCGGCCAGGCAGGAAGCGCAACGGCCGCAACTGGACAAGGGGATCACCGCGACGCGATCGCCGGTCGCCAGCCCCTCGACCTGCCGACCCAGAGCCACGATCTCGCCGGCGAATTCGTGGCCGAGTACGTCGCCGGCCTGTTTGCCGAAGGCGGGGTCCTCGGTCATGTGCAGGTCCGATCCGCAGATCCCGCAGCGGCCGACCCGCACGACGAGTTCGTCGGGACCCGGCGACGGATCGGCGAGCGTCGCCAGCGCGAGGGGCAGATGGAGCCCCTCCATCACCACCGCCTTCATCGGAACTTGCCGAGCGCCATCCCGCCGTCGATCAGGAGATGGCTGCCGGTCACATAGTTCGACGCGTCCGACGCGAGGTAGAGCGCGAGCGGCTTGATCTGATCGGTCTCGGCGACGCGGCCGAGCGGGACCATCGCATCCCAGGCCTTGCGCGCGACCGGATCCGTCTTGAGCCAGCCGCCGCCGATGTTCGTGACGAACGGTCCCGGCGCGATCGCGTTGACGCGGATGCCGAACTCGGCAAGCTCGAGCGCGGCGTGACGGACGAGGTGCGCGACGCCGGCCTTGGCCGGCATATAGGCCATGCCGACGATTGCCTCGTTGACGAGGGCGGCGTTGGACGACGTCGCGATGATCGATCCACCGCCGCCGCCTGCCTTCATGCAGCGCGCGGCTTCGCGGATCGTGTTGAACACGCCCGTGAGGTTGATGCCGATCGTGCGATCCCAGCGCGCCGGATCGAGCGTGTCGATCTGTCCTTCGGGATTGCGGAAGCCGCCGGGGTTCCAGAAGCCCTCGCCCGGATCGATGCCGGCATTGGCGAATGCGATGTCGAGCCAGCCCCAGGCCGCGACATGATCGTCCATCGCCCGCCGCATCGCATCGCGATCGGCCACGTCGAGCCCGCCGCTTCGCGCCTGCGCACCGCCTTCGCGCAGCCGCCGGGCCTCGCGCTCGGCGCCTGCGGCATCGATATCGGTCAAGGTCACGCAGGCCCCGGCCTCCGCCATCGCCTCGGCATAAGCGAGGCCGAGTCCGGATGCCGCGCCGGTGACGATCGCCGATCGCCCGCGAATGTCGAACTGGTCGAGCGTCGCCATCGTTCGCGCTCAGATAAAGAGTTGCGGATTGATCGGCAGGCCGTGCGCCTTGCAGTGGCTTTCATAGTGATTGATGAACCACCAGACATCGAGCGTTTCGACGAACTTGCCCTCCTCGTCGTAGAATTCATTGGCGCCCTGCATCCAGAACAGCGCCTTCATCCCGTTCGGATCGTCGGTCACCAGGGTGTGGGCAGTGCCGGGCGTTTCGGTGATGAACTCGCCCGGTCGGCACACCCAGTCATATTCGAGATAGCGGAAGCTGCCCTCGAGCCCGACCGCCCAGACCGGACCGCGATGCTTGTGCGTGCCGATCACGCCCGGCGACTTGATCCAGAGGATGTTGCAATAGACGTTCTGGCGGACGTCGAAGGCGAGATGGCGGATCGCGGCATTGTCGCCGAACGGCACCCACGGACTCTGGTCCTCGGACGCGCCGACATAGGTGCCCTCGAGACCGCGCGCGGCGATGATGTCGCGATAGAGTTCGGTGACCTGGACGATCTTGTAGGCGCCCGACGGCGGCGCCTTCATCGCGGTTGCTGCTGCATCGACCATCGCTCGTCTCCTGTGTAGTGCCCGTGCGGATAGTTGGAACGAAGTCAGGTCACGGGACCCCAATCCTCCCCGGAACGGGGAGGGGGACCGCCCGAAGGGTGGTGGAGGGGCAGTGGCCACCTCGGCAGTCTCCAGTCCTGCCCCTCGACCGGCTTCGCCGGTCCCCTCCCCGTTCCGGCTAAGGTATGCCCACATCTTCGGATCGCACTGCACTTAGCCCCTCCCCTTCAGGGGAGGGGTTGGGGTGGGGGCGAGCGAAGCGAGCTTTTCAGCCATTTTTCGCGCGATCGGATCGTCATCGGATGGCTCTCCCGACTCCCCCACCCCAACCCCTCCCCTGAAGGGGAGGGGCTTAAGAAGCTGACATATCATCGAAAATGGAGATGTGTGCATCGCTTAGCCGTTCCGGGGAGGAATAATTTCGGCACGCCGCCCATTTCACCTCAGCGCATGATGCTGTCGAGATAATCCGGCGCGATGCCGACCTTGGCATAATGCGCGCGGGCGCCGGCGATATAGTCGTGGACGTCGAAATGCCCAATCGTCTTGCCGTCTTCGTCGAGCCACATCAGCGGTCCGCTGACCACGAAGAACACTTTCATCGGCTCCTCGCTCTCGTAGCAGACCAGAGTGTGCGATTCGCCGGGGGTTTCGTAGACGAAGTCGCCCGCGGTCGCGGTCCACTCATGTTCGAGATAGGCCCATTTGCCGCTGATCGTGTAGGCCCAGATCGGGTGCGGATGATAATGGCGGTTCACCAGCCCCGCGCTCTTCGACATCAGCACGTCGGCCCACATGTTCCTGGTCGGGCTGATCCACACCGGCTTGGACGAGACCGTCTCGCTGATCGGCACCCAATAGCGCTCGTCGCCCTCGGCGATCTTCGGCAGATAGATTTCGGGCATCGCGCCTTCGCGAAACACCGTCTCGATCGGCTTCAGATCCTTCCAGAATTCCTTGATCGCCACTTCGGGCATGTTCAATCTCCTTGCCGACGGATCAGAAGTTCACGCCGAGCCGCGCATACCATTCCGCCGGGCGGCTATAGGTACCATAGGCTTGGCCGCCGGCGAATTGCGCCTGGCCGGTGACGAGATAGCGCTCATCGGTCAGATTGGTACCGCCGACCGTCAGGGTCCAGTGATCGCCGGGCGCGCGATATTGGACGCTGGCGTTGAGCAGGTCGGTCGACGGGCGGACCAGCAGGAAATAGCCCTCGGTATCGTTCTTCAGCGATGTCGTGTGGGTGAAGTCCGCCAGCAGCACGACGCTGCCATGATTGCCCAAGTCGATTTCATAGCGCGGCGAGATGTTGAACTTCCATTTCGGCGTCTTGGGCAGAGTGGCGCCCTTGATCACGCCGGATCGCCCGAACACCGGATCGGCGTCCGGCGGCGTGTTCACGCCGGCATCGACGCTGGTGTAATAAGCGTCGAGATAGCCGACCGAGCCGTTGATCGTCAGGCCGCCGACCGGTGCCGCCACCACTTCGACCTCGAAGCCCTTGATCCGCGCATCGCCGGCATTCTGGATGGTCGGCGACACACCCTGCTGGAAGTTGAGCTGAATGCCGGTGTAGCGCGTGGTGAAGGCGGCAGCGTTGATCTGCAGCTTGCGATCGAGCAGGGTCGATTTGACGCCGATCTCGAAGGTCTCGGCCTTTTCCTCGTCGAAGTCCGGCGCGAAGTTCAGCGGGTTGGACAGGCGCGTCGTCCAGCCACCGGTCTTGTAGCCGCGCGACCAGGATCCGTAGACCATGACATCCTCGCTGGGGTGAAGCTGGATGCCGGCCTTGGGCGAGAAATTGCTGAAGACCTTTTCCTGCGTCCCGGCGATGTAATAGCGCAACGGCTCGCCGGGATTGGGGAAGCCGGCCGCAACCCGGCAGGCGTCCGAAATCGGTGTGATCGACGCGCAGGGCGGCACGCCGATGAACTGGAGGATCTTGTACGTCAGCCCGTTGGCGTCGCTCTGGAAGCCCTCGAACGTCTTCTTCTCATGCGTGTAGCGTCCGCCGAGGGTGATGCCGATCAGATCGGAGATGCGGTAGTCGGCCTGGCCGAAGAAGGCGTAATTCTTGGTCGACAGGTCGTTGGGGCCGTCGACCTGCAGCAGCCCTTCGGCGAACGTCACATAATCGTGGAGATCGCCCGCTTCCTTGAAGTAATAGGCACCGAGAACGAAGTTCAGCTTGTCGTCGAGCGCGCGGCCGAGCAGCTGGAGTTCCTGGCTGAATTGCCACTGGTTCATGTCGAAGCTGGTGTGGAGGAAGTTGAGCGGCGACCCGTCGAGGTCCATGCCGGTCGTCCAGTGCAGCTCGCGATAGGCCGTGATCGACTTGAGCTCGATCGCGTCGGTGAGGTCGAACGAGATCGTGCCGGCGCCGCCATAGGAGCGCAGCTTCGAGAAATTGTTGCCGGTCGCATAACTGGTGTCGATGTCGCCGGTCAGGAAACGATCGTCATAGGGTATGCGATTATTGTTGGGGTCGGCGTCGACATTGACGCCGAACAGGCCGGGGAGATCGACGATCGAATTGATGCCGCCGATGCCGCCGGCATAAGCGAAGGACGGCGGGCCACCGCCGCAGCTCGCGTCGACGGTAGCGGTCAGCGCGCAATTATAAGTGCCCGCGAACACGAACGGCACGGTCTTGATCAGCGTGTTGGCGATCTGGCTCTGGTCGACGTTCGAATAATCGCCCGACAGCGTGAAGCGGACACGGCCACCATTGTCCCACACCAGCTTGGTGCGCAGGCTCCACGTGTCGTCGCCGCCCTCGCGGCCGAGACCGATATTGTCGAAGCCGGCCGCCTTGTAGGACGTGATCGATTCGGTGTTGAAATCGGCCACGCCCGGGAAGGCGATGCGCTTCAGATAGCCGCGGCGGTTCTTGATCGAGAAGGCGACCGAAGCGGCGAGACCGTCGGCGATCGGCAGATCGGCCACGCCGCGCGCCTGCACCAGCCGGTAGCTGCCGGTGGTCACGTCGCCCTTGAACTTGAATTCGTCGCCGGGATTGTGGGTGACGATCGAGATCGCGCCGCCGATCGTGTTGCGGCCGAACAACGTGCCCTGCGGGCCTTTGAGCACCTCGATCCGCTCGACGTCGGCGAGGTCCTGGTTGGCGCCGACCGAGCGCGCGAGATAGACGCCGTCGAGATAGATGCCGACGCCGGGATCGATGTTGAACGCGAAATCGTTGGCGCCGATGCCGCGGATATAGGCCGACAGCACCGAGGACGAACCGGAGAAGGGCGTGCCGGCGTCGAGCGTGACGTTCGGCGCGATGTTCGACAGCGACGACACGTCCGAAACCGCGCGCTCCTGCAGCGCTTCGCTGGTGAAGGCGGAAATCGCGATCGGCACGTCCTGGACGCTCTCCGACCGTTTCTGCGCAGTGACGATGATATCGGCGATGCCGCCGGCTTCGGTTGCGCTTTCGTCCGTCTGGGCGAAGGCGGGAGACGCGGTCGCGACCGCGATCGCGGTGCATGAAACCAGGCACAGGCGCATCTTCATGATCCCCTCTTTGTCGTGGCGGTCCTTGTGGTCCGTCCTTCTGCGAGCAAGCTAGCGAGGTCGCCTTGCCAATGTAAGTAACACACACGACAATATAGGAGCGAGTTTCATGCCGTGAAACGCTGACCGTCAGCGGCGCAACGATCCGGCGATGGCGAGCAGCGCCGCGGCGAGGTCATCGGGCGCCGACAGGAACGGGCTGTGATCGGCGGCGAGGCTGGTGACGCTGGCGCAGGGCAGCAGCGCCTGCATCGCGCGCTGGTCGGCGATCGGGATCGTCCGGTCGTGGAGGCATTCGACGTAATGGCGCGGCACGCTGCCATAGCGGGCGTCGCTCAGCGACAGCGGCGTCGCGCGCGGTGCCGACGGTTCGGCGACGAGGCGGGCGACGGCCGCGCGTACCGGATCGGGCGGCGACAGTTGCGCGAACACGGCCGGCGCGCCGGCGCGGTCGATCGTCGTGGCCGCGCCCGACGGGTGGGGCAAGATGATCGCGTCGAACGCCGCGTTGCGTGGCCGCACTTCCGTCCAGCGGCTCCGCGACATACCGTCGGGCAGCAGCATCGCGCAGACATAGACGAGTGCGGCGATCGCTTCGGGCGCGCGTTCGGCCGCCTCGCTGATGACGATCCCGCCGCGACTGTGGCCGGCGAGGATCACCGGGCCGGCCGCCACATTGCGGCAGATGTCGGCGACGAAATCGCCCCAGCCGGCGAGCGTCGTCGCGGCGAGTTCGGCATTGCTGCCGCCCATGCCGGGCAGGTCGGGCGCGATCATCTCGTGCCCATGCGCGGCAAGCAGCGGACGCAACGCATCGAAGCACCAGCCGCCATGCCACGACCCATGGATCATCACGAATGTCGCCATATTGCCGGCCCCGTCAGAGCGTGATCACCACCTTGCCGAACAGATCCGGCGAGGCGGCGTGGCGCCACGCGTCGGGTGCCGCCGCGAAATCGAAGCTGCGGCCGATCGCGGGCTTGATGCCGGTGCCGTCGACGGCGCGGTTGAGCGCACGCGCCATCGCCGCCGATCCCACGAAGATGCCGCGCAGGCTGGCGCCCTTGAACAGCAAGGGCTGGGGATGGGTTTCGCCGGTGCGGGTCAGCACGCCGATCAGCGCGATCTCGCCGCCATGGGCGACCGCGGCCATCGACTGGGCGAGCGTGCCGGCGCCGCCGACCTCGACGACATGATCGACGCCGCCACCGGCCAGCCTCGCGGCCTCGGCGCCCCAGTCGGGCGTGGTGCGATAGTTGATGACATGGTCGGCGCCGGCGGCGCGGACGCGCTCCAGCTTGGCGTCGGACGAGGAGGTCGCGATCACCGTCGCGCCGCTCGCCTTGGCGATCTGCAACGCGAGCAGCGAGACGCCGCCGGTGCCCAGCACGAGCACGGAGTGGCCCGGTCCGAGCGGCCGCAGCCCTTCCATCAGTGCGTTCCACGCAGTCACGCCCGCGCAGGGCAGGGTCGCGGCCTCGGCGAAACTCAGGCTGGCAGCCATCGCCACGACGCCGCGTTCGGGCAGCACGACATAATCGGCGAGCATGCCCGCCGCCGGCGGCGCACCCAGCGCCGCGCCGGGGTTCGGCCTAGGCGGTCCGCCGTCCCAGTCCTGAAAGAACAGCGAGGTCACGCGATCGCCGGCCGCGAAGCGGGTCACGCCGGGGCCGACCGCTTCGATCTCGCCGGCACCGTCCGACAAGGGGATGCTGGGATCGGGACTCGAGCCGCCGAAATACTGGCCCTGGACGATCAGCTGATCGCGATAGTTGAGCGAACAGGCGCGGACGCGGACCAGCACCTCGCCATGGCCGGGCACCGGCTTTTCCGCCTCGATCATCGTCAGATCGTCGAGCGAGGTCGCTCCCGCCTTCAACTGCCAGGCCCGCATGTCATTCTCTCCCGCCATCATCTCCGTTGTCCGCTCACTGCTGCGCGCGGCGCGCAAAGCCAAGCCATGCCTGTTTCACGCGGTGAAATCAGGTGATTGCCGTCGTCAGCGCGTCACCGATCGTCCGCGCCGTTGCCCGGAGCGCGCCGAGATGGCGGCTGACGATCGCGGCGGTATCGACCCGCTTTTCGAGCCAGGTTATGTTGATCGAGGCGACCGGCTGCGCGTGCACCATCACCGCCACCGCGAGCGAGCGCCGGCCGTCCTCGCGCACGGCGCGCTGGTTGCGGTCGGGCCAGGGATGGAAGGGCTCGCGCAGCGAATAGCCGCGCTGGCGGCTGTCGTGGACGATCTCGCCCAGGAGCGCGCGGCCGGGCTCGGCGCCATCGGACGGCCCTATCCGCGCGAGGATCGCCTCGCGCTCGCTGGCCTCGCAGGCGGCGAGATAGGCGCGGCCGGTCGCGGTGTGGATGTAGCTGAGTTTGCTGCCGACCGGACCCAGCGACACCGCGTCGAGCCGCAGCAAGGGCGAGTTGGTCTCGATGATCTCGACATGATCGAGCCGCGGCACCGCGATCACCGACGGCCAGGTCACGATCATGCTGAGGGTCGCGAGATGCGGCGATGCGATCTCCGCGATCCGGTCGGGCGCGTCGAACCGGCTGCGCGCGAGCATATCGGCACTGTGGACATAGGCGCCGTCGGCCAGTCGCTGCCAGACGAGGCCGCGGCCGCTCAACGTCACCAGCAGCCGCAGCAAGGTCGCCTTGGGCAGGCCGAGCGCGAGATGGAGTTCGTGGAGGCTCGCCGCCCGCCGCCGCTGGATCTCCAGCAGCACGTCGAGACCGCGCTCGAGCGCGCGAATCGATTTGACCTTGCGGTCGATCAAAAGCCGGTCCGTTTCACCCAGCGAAACTAGGCCGCTGTTTTGCGGATGCAATCCCCCAGTCGCACGCCCAGACAGCACGCAGAAGAAAGAACGGGAAGAGGACACGGAATGGCCATCGGGGAACCACGCGTGCTGCTGATCATCACGCAGGACACCAAGGCCGAGGAAGCGCGGTTCGTGCGGCGCGTGCTCGAATCGGCCGGCATTGCGGTCGTCCATCTCGATCCCAGCATCCGGCAGACGCTGGGCGGCGCCGAGATCGCGCCCGAGGCGATCGCGGCCGCGGCGGACACGACGATCGAGAACGTCCGCGCGCTGGGCCATGAGGGGCATTGCCAGGCGGTGATGATGACCGGCGCGCTGCACTGCGCACTGGCGACACACGCCGATGCGCCGCTGTCGGGCATCCTCGCGGTCGGCGGATCGATGGGGACCGCGCTGGCCGGAACGCTGATGCAGGCCTTTCCCTATGGCCTGCCCAAGCTGATCGTCTCGACGATGGCCTCGGGCTTCACCAAACCCTATGTCGGCGTCAAGGACATCGCGATGCTCAACGCGGTGACCGATATCTCGGGCATCAACAGCATCAGCCGCGCGGTCTTCCGCAACGCCGCGCTGGCGATGGCGGGCATGGCGCACGGTTACGACCCGCTCGACCGCAGCGAACGGCCGCTGGTGCTGATCACGACGCTTGGCACGACCGAGAGATCGGTGCGCCGCATCCGCGAGGCGCTGGAGGCGGGTGGCGCCGAGGTGATGGTGTTCCATTCGTCGGGCGCGGGCGGGCAGACGCTCGATTCGATCGTCGAGGATCGCGGCGCGGCGCTGGTGCTCGATCTGTCGGTGACCGAGATCGTCGACCATCTGAACGGCGGGCTCGCCGATGCCGGCCCCGATCGCGGCCGGCCGGCGCTGCGCAAGGGCATCCCGACGATCCTCGCGCCGGGCAATGCCGATTTCATCATCGCCGGCCCGATCGATGCCGCGCGCGCACAATTCCCCGATCGGCGCTATCATGTCCACAACGCCGCGCTGACCGCGGTGCGGATGGAGCCGTCCGATCTCGAGCGGCTCGCCGATCATCTCGCCGGGATGGTCGCCGAGGCGACCGGCCCGGTCCGATTGTTCGTGCCGCTGCAGGGGTTCAGCCATCACGACAGCCGCGACGGGCATCTCCACGATCCGTCGATGCCGGCGCCGTTCGCCGACTATCTGGAGCGCGTGATGCCGGCCGCGGTACCGGTCGAGCGGATCGATGCGCATTTCAACGATCCCGCTTTCTCCGACGCGATCATCGCCGCGGCGCGCGTGATGCTGGGGGCAGCGCGATGAGCGACGACCTGCCGCTGACGCCCGACGACGTCGCCGACATCGTCGCGATCCTCGACGGCAGCGGCTATGATCGGATCGACATCAGCACGAAGCGGATGCGCGTGCGGATCGTTCGCGACCGTGCCGGCTGGACGCAGGAATGGGACCTGGCCGCCGAAGATGCAGTGGTGGCCGTGCCGGACGCGAGCGATGCCGAAGCAGCGCTGCCCGAGGGCCTGAGCGCGGTGCGTGCGCCTTTGCCCGGAACCTTCTACCGTGCGCCGCAGCCGGGGGCGCCGCCGTTCGTCGCGATCGGCGATCGAATCGGTCCCGATAGCGTGGTGGGCATCGTCGAGACGATGAAGCTGATGAACCCGGTCCATGCCGGGCTGGCGGGCACGATCGTCGCGGTCGCGGTCGCCGATGCGGCGATGGTCGCGCGCGGCGCCGTGCTGATGCACGTCCGGCCCGACAGCGCATGATCCGGCGCCTGTTCATCGCCAATCGCGGCGAGATCGCGCTGCGCGTGATCCGCACCGCGCGGCGGCTGGGAATCGTCACCATATTGGGCGCGTCCGAAGCCGATCGCGGCAGCCTGCCGGCGCGGATGGCGGACGAGGTCGCCATCGTCGGCCCCGCCCCTTCGTCCGCCAGCTATCTGGCGATCGATCGCGTGGTCGCGGCGGCAGCGGCCGCCCAGGCCGACGCGGTCCATCCCGGCTATGGCTTCCTGTCCGAGAATGCGGCGTTCGCGCGCGCCGTGATCGCCGCCGGCATGATCTTCGTCGGCCCCGATCCGGCCAGCCTCGACGCGATGGGCGACAAATTGATGGCGCGCCGCGTGGGCGTGGCCGCCGGCCTGCCGGTCGTGCCCGGCGGCGAAGCGGCGGATGCCGATGCCGCCCGGCGATGCGCGGCGGAGACTGGCTTCCCCCTGCTCGTCAAGGCGGTGGCGGGCGGCGGCGGCAAGGGCATGAAGCGGGTCGACGATGGCGACGCGCTCGACGCCGCGATCGGCCGCGCCATGGCCGAGGCGCAGGCCGCGTTCGGCGACGGCCGCATCTATATCGAGCGCTTCATCGCGCGCGGCCGGCACGTCGAGGTGCAGGTGCTGGGCGACGGGACCCGCGCGATCCATCTCGGCACGCGCGACTGTTCGATCCAGCGCCGCTTCCAGAAACTGGTCGAGGAGGCCCCTGCCCCCGATCTGCCGCCGGCCGCGCGCGCTGCGATCGAGGATGCGGCGGTCCGCCTGACCCGCCACCTCGCCTATCGTGGCGCCGGTACGGTCGAATTCCTCGTCGATGCCACGAGCTTCGATTTCTTTTTCCTCGAGATGAATGCACGGCTGCAGGTCGAGCATCCGGTGACCGAGGCGGTGACCGGCATCGATCTGGTCGAGCAGCAACTGCTGATCGCCGCCGGCGCGCCGCTGGCGATCGACCAAGCGATGGTCCGGCCGATCGGCCATGCGATCGAGGTGCGGATCAATGCCGAGGATCCCGACCGCGATTTCCGGCCGTCGCCCGGCATCGTGACGCGCGCGGCGTGGCCGGCCGGCCCCGGCATCCGCGTCGACACCCACATCGCGCGCGGCAGCGAAATCCCGCCCTTCTATGATTCGCTGGCGGGCAAGCTGATCGTCTCCGCGCCCGACCGGCCGGCGGCGGTGGCGCGGCTGGCGCAGGCGCTCGACAGTCTTGCGATCGAAGGCATTGCGACGACGGCGTCGCTCCACCGTCGCATCGCCGCGGATCCGCGCTTCCTGGCGGGCGCGGTGGATACGGGGTTTCTGGAAGGACTAGCCGATGCGACGGGTCGCTGAGATTGCTGGCAGTTGCCGGAAAAACACCCTCTACCGCTTGCGGGAGAGGGCGGGGAAGGTCGATCGCGCCCCCGGCACGATCTTGGATTGCCGGGGGCAATCCAACCTTCCTCGACTTGCGCAAGCGGTAGAGGGCAGGAGGAAACCTGTGGCTGAGATCGGTCTCGTCGACGTTTCGATCCGCGACGGCAATCAGAGCCTGTGGGGCGCGACCGGGCTCGATAGCCCGCGCATCCTCGAATGCGCCGGGCTGCTCGACCGTGTCGGTTTCCGGGCGATCGACTTCACATCGTCGACGCACATGGCGGTCGCCGTCCGCTATTTCCGCGAGGATCCGTGGGCGCGGATCCGGCGGATGCGCGCGGCGATGCCGCGGACGCCGCTGCAGTTCATCACCACCGGCCTGCGCTTCATCGCCTGGCAGCAGGCCGATCCCGATTTCATGCGGCTGGTCTATCGCCGGCTGCAGGCGAACGGCATCCGCCGCTTCATCATGCTCGATCCGATGCACGATGCGCAGGCGGTGCTCGATGCCGCGCGGATCATCAAGCAGGAGGGCGACGCCGAGGTGATGGCGGCGCTGACCTTCACATTGTCCGACGTCCATGACGATGCCTTCTATGCGCGCTTCGCCGCAGCGCTGGCGGCCAGCCCCGAGATCGACCTGTTCTACCTCAAGGATCCGGGCGGGCTGCTCTCGCCCGATCGGGTGCGGACGCTGGCGCCGGCGGTGCGCGCGGCGATCGGCGCCAAGCCGCTCGAGATCCACGCGCATTGCTCGATCGGCCTCGGCGCGCTGACCAGCCTCGAAGCGGCGACGCTCGGCATCTCGGCGGTCCATGTCGGCATCGGTCCGCTCGGCGACGGATCGTCGCTGCCCGAAGCGGTGCGGATGGTCGCCAATCTGCGCGAGGCCGGCCACAATGTGGCGATCGACGACGACGCGCTGGGGCGGCTGCACGCCTACTGGTCGCGCCTCGCCGCCGCCGACGGCCTGCCGCCGGGGACGCCGCAGGCATTCGACGCGCGCTTCCTCCGTCATCAGATCGCCGGCGGGGTGATGACGACGACGCGGCGTCAGCTCGCCGAACTCGGCATGGAAGATCGCTTCGATGCGGTGGTCGAGGAGACCGAGCGCGTCCGCGCCGAGCTCGGCCAGCCGATCATGGTCACGCCCTTCCCGCAGATGGTGATGAGCCAGGCGCTGATCAACGTGATCGGCGCCGGCCGTTATGCGCAGGTTTCGGACCAGGTGATCCGCTATGTGCTCGGCAAGTTCGGGCGGCCGACGCGCCCGGTCGATCCGGCGGTGGAGGCGGCGATCCTCGACCGCCCGCGCGCGCGCGACATCGAGACCGAGGCCGATTTCCCGACCCTGGCCGAGCTGCGCCGGCGCTTCGTCGCGACCGTCGACGAGGAGGAATTCCTGCTGCGCGCGGTGATGCCCGCCGATCAGGTCGATGCGATGCTGGCCGGCGCCCGGCCGCGCGCGACCTGGTCGCCCGCCGCGGCGCCGATCCTCGATCTGCTGCGGCACGTGGCGGCGCGGCCGGCCGCACGCGACATCGTCATCGAACGCGGCGGATTCCGGCTGGCGCTGCATGCGGGAGCGACGCTTGACTGACCTTTCCCCCGCCGTCGCCGAGGCCGTCGCCGGCGCACGCGGCTTCATCTTCGACATGGACGGCACGATCGCGCTGGGCGACGCGGCGAGCGGCGGTCACCGCGCTTTGCCCCACGCCACCGCTCTGCTCGCCGCGATCAAGGCGCGCGGCTTGCCGCTGCGCGTGTTCACCAACGGCACCGCCAAGCCTCCGGCCGCCTATGCCGCCAGCCTGCGCGCTGCGGGATTCGATCTCGACGACGAGGAGATGATGACGCCCTCCTCGACCGCGGCGGCGTGGTTCGTGCGGCAGCGGATCGGGCGCGTCCGCGTGCTGGGTGTCGACGGCGTCGCGGCGCCGTTGCGCGCGGCCGGGATCGAGGTGATCGCGCCGGCCGCCGAGACGTGCGGCGTGGAGGCGGTGTTCACGGGCTGGTTCCGCGAATTCACCTTCCCCGCTCTCGAAGCCGCATGCGGCGACGTGTGGGCCGGCGCGCGCCTGACCACCGCCAGCCACGTGCCGTTCTTCGCCACCGCCAACGGCCGCGCGATCGGATCGTCGTTCGCGATCAACGCGATGATCGGCGCGATGACCGGCCGCCGCGCGCGCGTGCTGGGCAAACCCGCGCGCACCGCGTTCGGCGAGGCGTGCCGGGCGATGGGCATCGCCCGCGCCGACCGCCGCCGCGTCATCGTAGTCGGCGACGATCCGGCGCTGGAGATGCGGATGGCCAACAATGCCGGCGCGATCGCGATCGGCATGACCACCGGCGTGATGGCGCGCGACGGCGTTGGCGCACTGCGCGCGTCCGACCGTCCGGCGGCGTTGCTCGACGGGCTGGAGCCGTTGCGGGCGTTGTTCGGGTGAGACGGGCGGCGCGCGTTGTTGCACGATAACAGGGCGTTTTGGCGGTTCAGCAGGGGAAAAGCCCGGGTTTCGAGGCTGCATCTTTCAGGAAATATACGCAATTATAATGGCTTGGCGAAAATGATGAGGGTTTCGGTCGTTTGCGATAACAGGTGAAAAGCACTGCATAACAGGTGCATTTCGATGTCATAACAGGTCGATTTCCTTGCATAACAGGTCAGGATCTCGACCGATGGCGACGCCAGTGCGAACCGACGCGCCGCGCTCGAACGGCACGAGTCCGGCATGGGCCGGAAGGTGGCCGGCACCCGCTTGGCCGATCGACGACACGGAGATCGACTTCAAGCGAGCGGATCCGGCCTCGCGTTCAGAGTTCGGGATGCCCGGCGAACGGCTCGCGGTGAAACGCCCTCATTACGGCGAAAAGCACGACGCATGCGTTCGGGGTCTCCGAAACCAGACAGGCCGGCAACTTCATCGATCGAAGCATGTTGGCTTTCCAGTAAGGAGCGGGCGGCTTCAAGACGCATCCGCTCGACCATCTTGGCCGGGCTCATGCCTGTTTCTCGCTGAAACTGACGGGTAAAATTGCGCGTGCTCATCGCCATCCGTCCGGCCAGATCATCGACGTTCATTCGCTCCTGCAGATTGTTGCGCATCCACTGCTGCAGTTCATTGAATTGCCGCGAGACAGCACCCGTCGCTTGAAGGCGAGACGGCTCCAGATGTCCATCCGTGCCGCGCGTATGAACGAACATCTCCTGCGCGACGGCACGTGCCACGTCGGTGCCCAGATCATCCTCGATCAGCCTGATGGCAAGCTCGATCCCCGCGCTGATGCCGCTTGAAGTCCAGCATGGCCCATCTTGCAGGAATATAGCGTCGCGCTCGACGATCACGCGAGGAAAACGCCGTGCGAAGTCTTCGATCCAGCCCCAATGGGTCGTCGCACGCCGCCCGTCGAGCAGCCCGGCCTCGGCCAGCGCATAGGAGCCGACGCAGACCGCCGCGATGCGGCGGGCGCCCCCAGCCTCTTCGGCAAGCCATTCCGCCAGCACGGACATGGTCGACGGATCGCCCAGACCATAGCCGCCAGAAGCGAAAATCGTATCGAAAGGACCCTTGTCGAGCGTTTGGGCGAATATCGAGATGCCCGCGCTGCTTCTGATCAAGCCCCCGGCAGGCGCGCACGTCTCGATCAGGTACGAACCGGGCGCCACCAGATTGGCAAAGTCGAAGGCGGCGATTGGGCCGGCAACATCCATCAACTGAAACCGCGGGAATATCGCGAACGCAAGACGCCGGGTCATGGCTGAAAAGGAGGGAAGAATGTCATATCGGTAGCGATCCTGCCTTGGCATATATGCAACGCGAAATGCGCAGATAACACAGCGATAGCGACGCGATTGGGAGGATCAAGTGACATGAGCCGACGGAAGTCGCCCCCGGCGGCAATCGGGACTCAGCGGCAGAGCCGCTTCAAACCGGCTATTTCAGCCATTCGATCGAGATGCCGGATGGCGCGCGGCACGCGTAGAGCGCAAGGGAGGGGAGGATGGGTTTTACAGACGCAATGATCAAGTCGATGGGCGAAATGCTGCCGTTTGTCGTGATCGGCCCGTTGATGTTGATTCCCTTCATCGTCGCCGAGCAAATCTGGCCGGTGCACCGCCGGCCGGGATGGCGCGACTACCTCCAGAACGTCCTCATCAGTTCCACGACCTTGTTCCTCTCGCTGCCGGCGGGCATTTTCGCCGGAATGGCCAGCACGGTCCTGCGGGAGCACCTGCCCTGGCAGCCAATCGCCTTCTCCTATTCGACTATCGGCAAATTGCCCTACCTCGGCGGGATGCTCGAGGTGGTCACGATGATCTTCGTACCGCTCTTGGTCCACGATTTGTGGTTTTACTGGGCGCATCGCATCGAGCACAAGCTTCCTTTCCTCTGGGAATTTCACAAGCTGCATCACAGTGACGAATTGATGAACTGCTCGACATGGGCGAGGGATCATTTCCTGCAAGCCGCCTGGATCGCCCTGTTTCCGGCCTTTACGCTTGGTCTGGTCTTCAATATCTCTGCCGTGGAAGCCGGCATGGCAGCCATGCTTTCCTCATTGTTCATTTCATTCCAGTCGATGTTCTATCACTCGGCCATCCGGGTGCGTCTCCCCTGGCTGGACCGCGTCCTGGTGACGCCTCAGGTCCACCGGATCCATCATTCTACCGACCCGGCGCATCACAACAGCAACTTCGCCGACGCGCTGCCGATCTTCGATATCCTGTTTGGCACATATCATAAGCCTTTGCCCTCCGATTTTCCGGAGACGGGACTCGGCGCCGACGATCCCGCGCCGCGGTCGCTTTGGCAGGCCCAGGCGGGCACCGCTTATCGCGGGATCCGGGCACTCAAGTTCCGCTCGCGTGACGATGCCAACCCGACGGCAAGTCCGCCATCGGCCTGAACATCGCGTGCGATCGTTCACAGCTCGCCAGAAGAGACGGCGTGTCGCCCAACCAGTGGATTTCGGTCGCTATCGCGCAGAGGATCGGCATGGTCGAAACGGCGTCCGATTTTGCTGAAACGGCGCGCCGGCAACGCTCAGCCTGGGGACATGCCGCCGTTTCCCGACAATGCGAAGCGCGAAGTGCCGCCGGTGGGGACGAGATTTAGCGGCGAGAGCGTGCGACGCCGATCGCAATCCTGACTGCCGCCGTTTCGTCCGGCGAGACAGCCTCTGCGAGGTGGCTCTTGCGCGCCAGCGTTCGGGCAGCTCTTATCAGCGACGGATCGTTCGATTGTTGGCGCACCAGGAGGGCATATGACGGAACATCGCATCTACTCGGTCAGCGTCGCGAGCGTCTATCCTCATTATGTCGCCAAGGCGGAAAAGAAGGGTCGTACGAAAGCGGAGGTCGACGAAATTATCCGGTGGCTGACCGGGTACAGCCAGGAGGCCCTTCAAGACCAGCTGGAAAAGAAAACAGATTTCAAGACCTTCTTTGCCCAGGCACCGCAACCAAACCCCTTTCGCGCGTTGATCAAAGGCATGATCTGCGGCGTCCGCGTGGAAGACGTTCAGGAGCCGACGATGAGGGAAATTCGCTATCTGGACAAGCTGATCGACGAGCTCGCCAAGGGCAAATCGATGGACAATATCCTGCGATCGCCGGCGTAGCGCAATCCCGGGGTTGTCATTTTGGTCGCTTTGCACCTCGCTTCAGTTATTCGAAGGCCCGCATTGCGGTGCCAAAAGCCGTCAACTCATCCCACTGCCGCCTCAGTGATGTCGCGAGCGCCGGAAGCGTGAGCGACAAGGTCTCGCTTTATTGCTCATAATCATGGATAATGTGAGTTATAAAACGGAAATTTATAACTCATCGACTGGAACTGGCAGCAGCCCGATTGGCCGCGCTTCCGCTGGAAAGCGGCGGCGCTCACGTCTCTTGAAGCACGCTTTCTGCTAGGGATGGGCGGCAGATCGGCGCCATCAAGCATGTCGGCGAGGATGACCGCAAATTGATCCGATGCGCATTTTTTACGCCCCTGTGCGCAACATCACTGCATCGACAGGCAATGTCCTCCAGCCAGGAGCCGATGGATCGCAAGTAACGATCTGGTATCGGAGGATCGACCATGACCATAATATCGCGACGTGAATCGCTTGCGGATGAAGAGCTCGAGCAGATTTTCGGCGGCGCTGACAACAGGCAGGCGGTCCTCGCCGCCGCCCATGCTCTCAGTAGCTCCCTGTACGCAGCGGGATTTGATGCTGCGGCATTTGCGGTGAGTTACACGGCTGCAGGGTTGACGGGTGGAGCGGGCGGCGGTGGGTCCGGTGGTGTCAACGGTCGAAGCCCGCCGACGATGGGTTGACGCCGGCCACTCATGGCGATTGAAGTCGACCGGGATTCCGTTGGCGCAGCCTGGCGCCCTATTCAGTTCGCTAATGGGGTGCTGCTCAAGGACGTCGCATCCAGGGCATATTTTTGCGCCGTTGTGGTTTTGATCACTGAAGCGACAGCAAATCTCGCTCAAACCTGGTTCCAGCAACCACGAACGACGGTGTTGCGACAGGATCACGACAGGAGATTATCATGAACAACGTATCGCGATTTGTATCCCTTGCCGACGACGATCTCGACCAGGTCATCGGCGGCGGACTGTCGTATGAGGCTGCGAAAGCCGTTTACGACGCCTATACTGCGGCCAGTCGGGTTACGGCAGCAGTGGGACTCAATAGTGCGGCAAGCTTTTTTAACGGCGCAGCACAAGGTGTCTCGCAAACATTTAACGGGCACCCGGCGTAAGGGTCTCCATCGAGAACGGCTGCGGATTCGGCTTCTTGCGGGGTGCGCCACATCACTGCATTTTAAAGAGCGCTTCCCGCCAAGTTCGGATCTAATCGATCGCACGTTTCGGTTCAGTATCGGAGGATTGATCATGAACGAAATATCGCGATTTGAATCCCTTGCCGACGACGATCTGGAGCAGATCACCGGCGGAGCGGTAAACTGTGGCGTTGCGCGGGCCGTGGCCAGTGCCTATTATTCCGCCGGTGATGTATGGAAGCACTGGGATAGGGTTACGAGGCAGGCAAGTTTTATGGCAAGGCAGAAGGTGTCAAAGCAGTTCTGCTATTCGTAGGGCTAAGCTTCCCGCGTGAACGATAGCCCGCACCCGGTGGTCTTCCGGGACGGGCGGGCCGGCAGGCAAAGCGGCCGCCTCAAACGGGGCGGCCTCGGCGGGGTATCGCCGCCATTGCTGACGATACAGGTTGCGCCCGGCACCCGAAACGGTCCGACACCTCGGTTGCGCCACGATCAACGGCGTGTACACGGGCGGCGTTGCTCTATCGCGTCCCGGCGAGGCGGTGCCTGCGCCGGTGCCGCGCCATCCCGGGCGCGAGCGAAAATCCAAATGCAATCGTCGTCCGGGGTATATTTTTCCGGTTGTGACCTTCTCCACAGATGCGACGGAGAATACTCGCCAAACATTGTTCCAGCAACCACGAATCCCGTGTTGCGACACGATCAATGACTGGAGATTACCATGAATAATTTCTCTAATGCGCACGATATTACCACCGATGTCCGGCAGAACGACGAGATTATGCTCCTCAATGACGACGACATCGCTGCCGTCTCCGGCGGCACCCAGCTCTATTCGCACCAGTTTTCCTACATCAAATACCAGCTCGACGGGTTGCGGCCGTTCGAGCCGAGCTTCGCCGAGGCCGTCAACGACGCCAATTATCCGGTGACGAAGTAAGCGTCGGGACGGCGGCATGGGCGGCCCATTCGGCAGAATGGGCCGCATATCGGATTATGTCCGCCGCCGTCGATTTCGCGCTTTCTCGTGCCCGCGATCATCGCGGTTGCACGTCCGCTGTTGCCGCCCGGTTTCCCGAGGAAGGGACCTGCCCGGAAGAAACGGTGAGCGCGCCGATCGGGCAAATTCTCCGCAGCCACCAGCGAATGGCGCTGTCATCAAAGATCAAGCCCCTCCATCGAAATTTCCGGGGTTCGGCGTTAATTTTGCGTCGGTGTGCGCGACGTCACAGCGTCGAAAAGCGCATTCATCCAGTTAAGGACGAATGGATCGCAAGTGATGATCCGGACGAGGAGTATTGACCATGAACAACGTATCGATGCGCCGCTCCGTGACCTCAGGGGCATCATGCGCAACCTGATCGGAAGTAGTGCGCCAGCCGATCACGCCGGATTGCTGCGCACCTTGCGCCAGCGTCGTCATCATGACGGTGGGGCGCCCGCGTTCGAAGCCGATGTGGCAAGGCTACGCGCAATAACCGACATCGAACTGGCACGGCTTGCCGTCCATACCCGGCTGCCGCTCGGCACGGGAATTCAGATCACGCGCGAAAGCGACGCGCCGTTGCTCGCCGCGATCAAGTCGGGTTCGCTGCTCGTCGTCGGAGAACCGGGTGCTGGAAAGACCGGTGCTCTGGTTCATGCGGCCGCTATCGGGCGGCAGGCGAAAGATCCTGATTATCGATGCGCTGGACGCTGCCCGAGGCGGACCGTCGGAGGCTGTATTCGCCGCCCTCATCGAGGATGTCCGGCAACATCTCTCCCCGCTCCTAGATGGGAGCCTCACGCGCTTTCGCGATCGTCGCGCGGCCAATGCGCGGTGGCCCAGGTGCTGATCGAGAATGTTCGGAACATGGTGTCAATGTTGCCAATGTGGCGATCGACGGCACGATCGCCTCGCCGGGGACGCGCGCGCTGGCGGTCGCGCGGAAAATGTCCGGAGATACTGATCGATCTACCGTGTCCAACCCGAAGCGCTGGCGGCGAACCAGCGCATCCTCGACCTACTGGCCGGCTATGCGACGTGCGGGGCGGCGACCCTGCCCCAGATCGCGCTGGCGTGGGTGATGGCGCAGCGGCCGTGGATCGTTTCGATCCCCGGCACGCGCAGCGTGCAGCCGTGCGCGACATTGTCGGCGCGATCGACGTCGACCTGTCATCCGAAGACCTGCGGCTCATCGATGCCGCCTTCGCCGGAGTCACGGTCGAGGGTGGCCGCATGAATGTCGAGCAGATGAAGGTGGTGGATAGGGATGGCTGATCTCGATTTGCCCCGCAATCGGGCTGGCGGGGGTCAAGGTCGACGGACCGCGAGGCCGGCTTCCGTGCATTTCGTATAGTGACACCGTCATACGCCAAGCGTGATGGGAACGGCGGCGATGACGCACCGTGCCGGGATCGGGATTTACTAAACGCCGGACATGTCCAGATTGCCGGCATGATCCACCCCCTCCACTACAGCATCGGGCGCGACGGTTGGTTGACCGCGGCCCGTCCGATGGACTTCGTCAGGCGTTTGCGCTGGCGCGTCACGCGGGGTGAGATTCGCATCGAGGACCTGCTGAAGGTGGCGAAGCACGGGTCCGGCAAAAACGTGTATCTTTGCGACCATGACTTTCAGTAAAGTGGCGCTGCAATTGCGCGTGCTCTGCGGCGTGGAACCCTCGACTTCTTTTCATCTCCATGACACCCGGGAGAGGCGCTGGCGGAGAAGCATCGCGAACCGGGAGGGAATATGTACGAGATCGAATTTGACGAGAAATCAATAGTTTTAACTTTGCGATTCAAAGGGATGTGGGATGTTTCCGACGTAATGCGCTATCGCGACGTTCTCTATCCCACGCTCAGGAAATTGCGATCCCGATATCCGGTGTTGTCGATCCTGTCCGACACCCGGGAGCTGGGATTGTTACCGAAGGATGTGGCAGAAGCTTTCGCAATCTGCATGGGTGACGAAGTCATGCAGCCGACCGGACGGTGCGCCGTGCTGGTCTCCAAAATGCTGAACAAGCTGCAGGCGGATCGGATCGTCGATAACCCGCTGACCCAGGCGTTCTTCGACGAAACCGAAGCACGCGAATGGATAAAGGGGGCTGCCGCCGCCTGACCGCGCTATCGCAGTCAGGCGCAGTCAGACCCCTTGCGCGTCTGCATGCCGTGCGGGCCGCTTTGGCTGCTGCGCCGGAAACGGCGTTGCAGGCGCTCATCGATGCCGGAATCGTACTGCAACGCTTCCCACATCTGCGGTGACGCCGCCCGACAGCTCCCCGATCAGATCTTCATCGTCGGGGTCAGCCAGACGATGCCGCGGCCGCGGAACACGAACACCAGGCCTTCGCCGCTGCGCAGCGCGTTGCGGATGCCGCGGACCAGCGGGCGCAGTTCGACCTGGAGCGACGCGCTGTACATCATCATCAGATCGCCATCGACGATCAGTTCGCCCGACCCGTCGAGTTCGATCGCCTCGACCTCGTTGACCGGCACCGGCGCCTCGACCACGAACACGCCCGCCCCCTCGAGCTTGGGCTGCATGAAGCCGTTGCCCGACAGCACGCCCGACACGGTGCGGTGGACGTGGGTCTTGATCTGGATCGACGATTCGCAGGCGTAGAAGGCCTTGTCGTCGAGGATCAGCGCGTCGCCCGGGCCATCCATCTCGGCGATGATGAACTGTTTCGAGGTCGGCTCGGTCCAGACCTCGCCATAGCCGCTATATTTGGTCGCGAACGCCGATTCGCCCGAGCCGGCCGACTTGACCGCGCGAGCGAAGAAGCCGCCCTGCTCGTTCTGCTGGACCTCGATCTGGAGCTTGCCATTGGCATATTGCAACGCGCCGGGTTCGAGCAGCGCCGATCCGCCCTCGAGCACGATCCGCAGCTGGCGGGAATTGAGCAGATGGCCGCTATAGTGGGTGCCGGTGCTGGTGTCATGGGTGTGGCTCTTGCGCTGAAACTGATAGAGTTCGAATCGCGCGCCGCGGCCGCTCTTCTCTTCGATCTTGGTTCGATATTCGGACATTCACTGTCTCCCGGGGTATTGATCAGGCGCTTCGCGGCACCTCGATCGAATGCGTCACACCAAAATACTCGGCACGGCGCAGGATGGATGCGGCCCATGTGCGATGGGTCGCAGGTTCGCACATCGTCGAATTGCTGGCAAATACGGCGCGGCTGTCACGCGACAGCAGCGCATGCGCCTCGCCGAGATCGTCGGGCGTCACCGCATAGGCCTCGTGGATCGTCGCGAGCTGCGACGGGTGGATCGCGGTCTTGGTCAGCAGGCCGTGTTCGATGTCGCGTTCGAGCTCCTCGCGCAGCAGCGCCGGATTGCCATAGCCCTCGAACACCGGCGCGCTGAGCGCGAAGCCCCACGGCGCGAAGCCGGCGATCAGGCCGACGATCGTCCCGCCGAGCGGCCCGTCATAGGCGGTCCGCACCGCCGAACGCCGCGCACCGAGCGTCTGCAGCAGATCGTTGCCGCCGATGCGGATCGCCAGCACCCGCTCCTGGATCGCCAGCAACTGCTCGCGCAGCCGGCGCATCTCGGCATGATCGAACACCTCGCGCGTCTCGAGCGTCGGCATCAGCAGATGATGATCGTGGACGAGCGCCGCGAGATAGCGCGGCAGGTTGTCGGCGGTCGCCTTGGGGATGACGAAGCCCTCGACATGCTCGATGCCGCGCATCGTCAGGATATGCGCGAGCATGCCGGCCTCGCGCGGGCGGACGAACAGCATGGGGCGCGACGGCTGGTCGGTGCGGGACGCCAAAGTCTGCAGCAGCGCCGAGAGCCGCTTGAGCGCCGACGGCACCTCGTCCTCGCGGATCGAATCCTCGAGGCAGATCACCGCCGAGCGCAAGGTCGGATAGCGCGCGCCGCTCGCAACCTCGGCCAGATCATCGCGGGTCGCGGGCACATAGAGTGTCGCGCCGAGCGCAATCGGGTCGAGATCCTGCATAGACGCCATCCTGCTACTCCGAACCGAGGGATTTTATGACAGCCACCGCGCGAAAGCGGCAGGCCGGGTCGAGCCGCTCGACCGGCACAGTCCGCGTTTCCGCGAGATGGAGCAAGTGCGCGACGTCGGGATCGGCTGGATCGCGGACGAACAGCCGGTCGGGTACGCGGCGGAGCACGGCGCGCGTCGCCTCGGCGATGCCGGGCTTGATGCGGTTGCGGTCGACGATGCCGAGCCGCGCCATCAAAGCGACGACGAGGTCGTCGCAGGCGCGCGCGGTCGCCGCCCGCGCGGTGCCGCCGGGTGCGAGCGGCGCCGGCACTGCCGCGGCGGCGAGCGCGTCGATCGCTTCGACGAAGGCGCGCGAAACGTCGTGCACGGCGAATTCGGGATAGGTGGTACAGGCATGGAACTCGCCGGGCGCCACCAGCATGTCGTTGAGGATGCTGCGGCTGACCAGCCCCGAGACGATCGCATTCAACAGGCCCGAGGCGATCAGATAATCGTCATCGGTCGCCGCAAGGTCGGCGCGTCCGGCCGGATCGGCCACCACCGCCAGCAGCGGCGCGATGCCGAACGGTCGGTCGGCGAGGCTGCGGCGCAATTCGGTGCCGATCGCGCCCTTGCCGGTCCAGCCGTCGACGAAGACGATATCTTCCGCCGCATGGCGCGCGGTGATGTGTGCGAGCGCGGCGCGATCGATGCCGCGGTCGCGGATGATGCTGATCGAATAATGCGGTGCCGACAGCCCCGCGCGGCGCAGCGCGCGCGCCAGCAGCACCCCAATCGGCGTGCCGGCGCGCGCCAGCGAGACGATCACGACCTCGCCGCTTGCATGCGCCCGCGCCGCCATCACCGCGGCGAGGCTGGCGATGTCGCCGCCCAGCCGGGCGCCGTTGCGCGCGAGCGCTTGCGCGTAGAGCTCGAGATAGATGGCGTCGGGCACGCTTTCGGCCGACAGCATCTCGGAATAATGCCGCTGGCCCGACTGGATCAGGCGTTCCTTGGTATCGATGTCGGTCGGGGCGAGCGTGACCGGCTTCATCAGGAAGGTCACGTCGGCGGGGTGATAGGAGCCGGGAAAGCCCGTCATCCGATACCCCGCGCGAACGGCGTGACTGCCGCCAGTTGCGATCCGGTCGGCGTCATCGCGAAGTCGCAGAGCGCCATGAACGGGGCGTCGGTCAGGCTGTCGCCGATACCGATCACGGGCAAATCGGGATGGCGGGCGCGCAGCGCCGGCAGCATGTGGGCGACGGCCTGACGCTTGCCGAGAAACGGGGGCATGAGCGCGACATTGTTGCCGTTGACGTGCGTTGTCCAGCCCGCGGGCACCGCATGCGCCGCCGCTTCGACCGCTTTGTGGAGCGCTTCGTCGTCGGCCTGCGGATGCTTGATCAGCACATAGAGGCCGGTGCCCGCCTCGGTCAGCACGCGGACGTTGAGCCGGTGCCCCGCCGCTGCGGCGGCCGCCGACACCGCGTCGGCCGCCAGCGCCAGAGGTTCGGCGTGCAGCGCCGCCGCCTCGGCGATGATCGCCGCCCATTCGGGATCGGGCGTGCCGTCTTCGCCGAGCACGACACCGCCATGCGCACAGACCGCGGCGCCATAATCGAGCCTGACCCGGCGCAGCCCTTCGAGCCCGCGCGCAGTGACCGGCACGAACAAAGTCGCCTCGCCCAGCCAGGCGATGAAGTTCATCTGGCGCGGCGTGGCGTAGCTGAGCGGCGACCCGTCGCGCGCGAAGCCGAGCGGCGTCATCGCGCTTTCGGGCACGTCGTCGGGGCGCTTGCGCAGCGTCTGGAACAAAGTGTCGTCGAGATCGACGAGTGCGATGGCCCTCATGCGGCGATGCCGCAAATTGATGAGATCAAGCCCCTCCCCTTCAGGAGCATCGGGTCGGCCATGCCCCCGGCATGGCCTGAACAGCGCGGAGCGCTGTTCACCCGATGCTGGGTTGGGGTGGGGACGAGCGAAGCGAGCTTCTTGGCGCGTCGCCAAGCCACAGCGAGGGCATCGAGCCCCCGCTGCGGCTGATCCCACCCCAACCCCTCCCCTGAAGGGGAGGGGCTTAAAAGGGCTTGCTTCGCTCGCTTCAGAGAAATGCGAGTGCTGGAGTGCCCTGAAGGTACGACATCACCGTTCATGACGAACACGCTCCCCCGCCGAAATCGATCATCATCGCGTCGAGCGCGGCGACCAGTGCGGGATCGACGCTGCCGGCGGGGGTCTCGTGGCAGATGATGGTCAGCCGCGGATCGGCGAGGTCGACATTGTAGATGTGGTTGGGCACCGCCGTGCCGTAATTGTCGCCGAAGCGCAGGCGGCTGCGGATCGCGCCGTCGATGCGGGCGGGGCTGCGGGTCGTCGACTGGACGACGACGTCGTGGCCGAGCGCTTCGAGCCGTTCGGCGAAGCGGAACGGCGGGTAGGTGAATTCGCCGGTCGCGACGACGCGGATCCGCGAGGCCGGCGGCAGATCGAGCGCGTCGGCGAGATGATCGGCGTCGTCGGCGATGTCGGTGCGGCCGAGCCGGCCGAAATTATGGTGGCGCGCCATCGTGCCAAGCGCGAGCGCGGCGCGATCGAAATTGTCGGGAGCGGTCTCGGGGGGCAGCGGCGCGCCCGCTTCCCAGGCGAGCTTGCCCGCCAGTAGGCTGGCGCAGGCAGCGGGGCGCGGCATGCGGTCGAGCCAGTCGGTGCTGCCGGTCCAGTCGGCGAGGGTCGCGACGCGGATCGTTTCGAGCGCCGGTAGTTCGGCGGCGAGCGCGGCGGCGAGATTGGCGAGCGTCGTGCCGGTCGAGACCTCGTCGTCGACCAGCACCAGCGAACGGAAGCTGCGCGTCAGCGCCTCGTCCCACAGCGGCCGGTAGATCAGATGGGTCGAGGCGTGGCTGTGCGGCTCCTCGAAGCGGCACAGCAACGGATGATCGAGCAGTTGCCGGGTCGAGTGCAGGAAGGCGACGTCGTCGCGGCCGGTCAGCGCGCGGTAGCTTTCATGGACGCTCTGGCCGAGGCAGATCGCGGTTTCGGCCAGCCCGACGACCAGCACCGGCCCGGGCAGGTCGGCCGGCAACTGTGCGGCGAGATCGCGGACGCTGGCGCGCATCGTCGAGGGCCGGGCCGGGATATGGCGGCCGAGCAGCCGCGAGACGACGAGGAAGGCACGCCTGGGATTGTCGCGCGCGGCGAAATCGCACAGCGCGTCGAGCGGCCAGTCGGCGCGGTCGATGCGCGCGCGCAGCACGCCGCTGGTCAGGGTGATGGCGGTTTCGGCGCCAGACTGGGTGTCGCCGGGTGCGGCGAAGTGATGAGCGTGCATGCGACGCCTATCCCTCGCATTTGATCAGATAGATATAGCCGCGCGCTTCGCGGACGATATCGGCGCGGCTACGCACCGCGCTGTCGTCCGAGACCGTGCAGGCGAGATCGCAGGTGGCGAGGAAAGTGCGCAGGATCGGCGCCTTGGATCCGAAATTGACGTTCTCGGCATTGACGCCGCCCTGGCGGATGCGTTCGATGTTGAGCGAGCTGTGGACCTGGCCGACGATCAGCCCCGACATGTCGAGGATCGGACCGCCGCTGTTGCCGCTGGCGATCGGCGCGGTGAACTGCATCACGCTGCTGTCGTTGCCGATCCCGCACAAGGACGAGACATTGCCGCCGGTCGCCTGCGGCCCCGAACCGAGCAGCCCCTGCAGCGGGAAGCCGACGACGACGATATCCTCGCCGAGATGGAGATCGAGCGCGAAGCGGAAACGCGCGGCGACGGCGAGATCGCGCTCGACGCGCAGCAAGGCGACGTCGTTGCGTGGATCGACGAACACCACTTCGGCCGGCGCGGTCAATTTCTCGCTGACGACGGTGACCTTGCGCGCGCCCTCGACGACATGCGCGTTGGTGAGAATGTGTCGGGGATCGACCGCGAAGCCGCTGCCGGAGAAATTGCTACCGCTACCGCCACCGCCGCCGCCCGACCGATCGTCGCCGGGAGGGCCGGGCCGGCCGGGGGTCTCGGGCGGATAACTGACGACGATGTCGATCCCCAGCGCCGAGGCGACCGCGCCGATGCCGCCGACGAAGCCCTGGCCGTTGGCGAACAGTCGCCAGTCGCCGTTGCGGCGGTAAATCTCGACGAGGATCACCGACGCCTCGCCGCGATTGGTGGTGTCGAGTTCGAAGCGATTGTCGCCGACGGTGGTGGTGATCGAGCGCAGATCGCGCATCGTGACGCCGGCGCCGATGCCGCCGAGCATGTGGAGCACGAGCAGCAGCCGGTCGACGTCGGCCGGCAAGGTGGTCAGGTCGATGCGCAGCGCGCCGCCCTCGACGAAGCTGGCGCCCGGGCGCATCTCCTGCGCGCGGCTGTCCATCGGCTTGAAGTCGGGCGGCACCTTGCGGTTGACATCGAGCGCGACCAGCACCGCGCCGAGATGGCGGGCGAGCTCGTCGAGGCGCGGCCCCGCGACGTTGATCTCGATCGCCCCGCCGCCGAGCGGCACGCGCTGTCCGGCGGCGAGCTCAGGCATCGACCGGCACCTGCGGCGCGCGGTCGGCGATCAGCATCGCCTCGCCGATCGCGGCGACGAGCGCGCCACCCTGCGGCACCGGCATGTCGTCGGCCGCGACCAGCCCGAGTTCGAGCGCGATGTGCAGCCACGGCAGGTTGACGCCGGCGTAGCGGGTATAGAGGCAGCCGCCGCTCATCCGCGTGTTGATCTCGAGCAGGCGGATGTCGCTGTCGTCGACATTGGCCGCGCGGCACTGGACGTTGATCAGCCCGGACAGGCCGAACGCCGCGACCGCCTTGCGCGCGATGTCGAACACCGGCCCCTCGGCCTCGAGCAATTGCGCACGGCCCGCCTTGCGCCGCGCGACGCCGACGACCAGCCGGCCATCCTTGCAGACGCAGTCGAGGCTCCATTCCACCCCGGCGAGATATTCGAGCACGAGCAGACGCGTGTCGGCGGGCGCCGTGTCGAGCGCGAGGCGGACGACATCGGGCGCGATGACGTGGCTGTCGGGGTTCATCAGCGTCGCGAACAGGTCACGGTCGGGATCGAGCCGCCAGAAGCCGGCGCCGAACACGCCTTGCGGCGGCTTGATGCAGGGTTCGAGTTGCGCCGCCATGCAGTCGGCCAAAGCGGCGTCGAAGCCGGCGACGTCGCCGATCTCGCGCGTCCACGGCATCGGCAGGCCGACGTCGAGCGCGGCCTCATAGAAGGCGGCCTTGTCCTCGATCAAGGCCAGCATGTCGGCCGAGGCCGGCACGGCGATGCGGGTGCCGATCGCGGCAAAATCATCGGCGCGCGCGGCGATCAGCGAACGGCCGCCCTGCGGCACGAACAGGTCGACGCCATGGATGCGGCAGGTTTCTAGGCACCAGGTGACGAACGCCGCCTCGCCTTCTTCGGTGGTGCGATCGAACGCAGGTTCGGGCAGCCCGATATCGGCGGCGTCGAGCACTGCTGCCTGGGGATCGCGATGCGAGGCGATCAGGCGGAGGTCGGAGGCTCGGAGATCGGGCGGTCGGGCACCCTCACGGATCATGATCAGCGCATCGCGGATGCTGGAATAGCCGTGATTGAACCAGATTGTCGGCACGGCGGAGTCCGCGATAGAGGATGGGCGCAAGCTTACTTTGGCATTTCAGCCTCTTAAGCCCCTCCTCTTTAGAGGAGGGGTTGGGGTGGTGGCGAGCGAAGCGAGCATTTGCGCCATTCCTGGCGCGCTGCCGTCCAAACCGGACAATGCTTCCGACTCCCCCACCCCAACCCCTCCCCTGAAGGGGAGGGGCTTAGTCCGGCGGATCAGATATTGACGCCGAACGACTTGGCGAGCGGCCCGAGGCCGCCGGCAAAGCCCTGCCCGATCGCCTTGAACTTCCACTCCTCGCCATTGCGATAGAGTTCGCCGAAGATCATCGCGGTCTCGGTCGAGGCGTCCTCGGACAGGTCGTAGCGCGCGATCTCGGTGCCGCCGTCGGCGTTGACGACGCGGACATAGGCGCTGGAGACCATGCCGAAATTCTGCTTGCGCGCCTCGGCGTCGTGGATGGTGACGGCGAAGCTCATCTTGGCGACGTCGGCCGGCAGCTTGTCGAGCGTCACGACCACGACCTCGTCGTCGCCGGCGCCTTCACCGGTGGTGTTGTCGCCTTGATGCTCGACCGCGCCGTCGGCGCCCTTCTTGTTGTTGTAGAACACGAAGTCGCCGTCGTTGCGGACCTTGCCCTCGGCGCTCTGGATGAACACGCTGGCATCGAGATCGAAGCCGCTGCCATCGGTGACGCGCGTATCCCAGCCGAGGCCGACATTGATCTTCTTGAGGCCGGGCGCCTCCTTGGAGAGGCTGACATTGCCGCCCTTCGAAAGTGAAACTGCCATTTCGGTACTCCTCTTATGGTCGGACGATCAGCCGACGTTTACACCATAGTTGCGCGCGAGCGGACCCAGGCCACCCTTGTAGCCCTGGCCGACCGCGCGGAATTTCCATTCCGCACCGTGGCGATAGACTTCGCCGAAGATCATCGCGGTTTCAACCGACGCGTCCTCGGTGAGATCGTAGCGCGTGATTTCGCGGCCGGTCACGTCGTTGACGATGCGGATGAACGCGTTCTGCACCATGCCGAAATTCTGGCGCTTGTTTTCGCCGTCATGGATCGTCACCGCGACCGAGATCTTCTGGATCTCGGCCGGCACGCCGGTCAGCAGCACCTTGAGCGACTCGTCGTCACCCTCGCCTTCGCCGGTGCGGTTGTCGCCGGTATGCTCGACCGATCCGTCGGTGGATTTCAGCTGGTTGTAGAAGATGAAGTCCGAGTCCGAGCGCACCTTGTCGCCCGCCGCCAGCAGGAAGGCGCTGGCATCGAGATCGAAATCGGCGCCGTCGGTGGAACGGGCATCCCAGCCAAGTCCGATCAGGATCTTGGTGAGGCTGGGATCCTCCTTCGACAGGCTGACATTGCCGCCTTTGGACAGACTGATGGACATGGGATTCTCCTGGCTTCCTTGAGATCAGTCGGCATGTGCCGCGTTGAGGTCGATATCCTCCCGGTCCTCCGGGTGGAGCTTGTTGTGCCGCACCGACCACCACAGCGAGAGGCCGATGAACACCGCACCGATCAGGCCGGTCACCGTCTCCGGAATATGGAAGCGTTCGGAGGCGGAGACCAGCATGATGATTGCGAGCGCGATGATCGCCCAGAAGGCGCCGTGCTCGAGGAAACGATATTGGGCGAGCGTGCCGCGATCGACCAGCATCACCGTCATCGAGCGCACGAACATCGCGCCGATGCCGAGGCCGAGCGCGATGATGAACAGATTGTTCGACAAGGCGAATGCGCCGATCACGCCGTCGAACGAGAAGGAGGCGTCGAGCACTTCGAGATAGAGGAAGGAGGCGAGGCCCGAGCGCACGACCGCGCCGGTCAGTTCGTCCTCGTCGCCTTCGAGCAGCGAGCCGATCGCCTCGACGCCGATGAAGGTGACGATGCCGAAGATGCCCGAGACGAGATAGGTGATCGCATCGCCGGCGGGCAGGATCGTCGATACGCCGTACATGAACAGCAGGATCACGGCGATCTCGACCGACTGGACGCTCGACAGCTTGGCGAGCTGGGTCTCGACCACGGAGATCCAGTGGACCTCCTTGTCGGCATCGAAGAAGAATTTCAGGCCGACCATGCCGAGGAAGGCGCCGCCGAAGCCGGCGATGCCGACATGCGCGCCCTCGATGATCCGCTGATATTCGACCGGATTGCCGGCCGCGAGCTGGAACGCCTCGATCGGATTGACCTTCGCCGCGATCGCGACGATCGCCAGCGGGAAGATGATCCGCATGCCGAACACGGCGATCGCGATGCCCCACGTCAGGAAAGCGCGCCGCCACTTGGCGTCCATGTCTCGCAGCACGGTGGCGTTGACCACCGCATTGTCGAACGACAGCGACACTTCGAGCACGCCGAGGATCAGCACGATCCAGATGATGCCGAGCGTCTTGACGGGATCGCCGCCGGTGATCGCCCAGCCCAGCCAGGCGCCGAGCGCCAGGCAGACGGCTGTGAACAGCAGCGACCCCTTATAATATTTCCAGATCACGCGATTCCCCTCGTTGAGCCCATCAGTCCTTGCTGCCTGCCGTCCAGCGCAGCCCCCAGCCGAGTGCCCGATCGAGCTCGCTCTGGTCCCTGAAATAATCGACGATGCGCGTAGCCTTCAACGTTCCCCCGTCATTTTCAAGGAGAACCACGCCGCACAGCCGCATATTGTTGCGGCCCTCGGTCATCTTGACCTCGATCGGCGGCTGGTCCGGCATCGTCACGGTGACGATGCCATCGGTCTGCTGCCAGTTCGGCACGCCGTCATAGATGTTGGCGAAGATCGCGATCCGCTTGAGTTCGTTCCAGCGCGCGCCGTTGATCCGCATCGTCTCGCCCTTCGAGACGTCGCCGGTGCGGTCGTCGCCGTCGAGCTGGATATAGGGCGGATCATGGAGCGCGCCGAACATCCGGCCGAGCGCCTGGACCACGCTCTTGCGGCCGTCCGCCATCTCGAGCAGGCAGCCGAGATCGAGATCGATCGCGTTGCCGCCGCCGAAGAAGCCCTTCTTGCCGCGCGACCAGTTGAGATTGACGACGATCTCGCCGAACGAGCCGCCGCGCTTCTCAAGGCTGATCGACTGACCCGACTTCTCGAGCGACACCTTGCTGAGGCTGATCGGCCGCGCCGGCGGCGGTGGCGCTGCCACGGGTGGTGGCGGGGGCGGCGGGGGAGCCGGCGCAGGCGGCGGTGGCGCAGGCGGCGGTGGCGGGGGCGGTGCGGCGGGCGCATCGTCGGCGACGTCGATGCCGAACGAGCGCGCGAGCGGCCCGAGGCCGCCGTTGAACCCCTGGCCGACCGCGCGGAACTTCCACTGGCCGTTGCGCTTGTAAAGTTCGCCGAACGTCATCGCCGCCTCGCTCGCGCCGGCGAGCGCGGGCGAAAAGCCGAGTTCGGGCGCGCCGCCCCGCGGTCCGGCCGCGATCCGCGCACCGCTGAGCAAGGCCAGCGTCTGCCGCCGTGCCGCCGCCTGGTCGATCGTCACGCAGAACACGATGCGGGCGATCGCGGCGGGCAGCCGCGACAGATCGACCTCGAAGCTGCCCTTGGGCGAAGCGCCCGGGGCGTAGCGGATCGCGCCGTCGCCGCCGCTGTTCTGGTTGTAGAACACCATGTCCTGGTCGCCACGGACCTTGCCGCTCTCGGTCAGCAGATAGGCCGAGACATCGGCCTCGACCGCGCCGGGGGCGGACCAGTCGACGGTGACCGTCACCGAATCGCCGGTGACGGGCGCATTTCCGCCCTGCTGCAATTCGTTCATCGCATGCTCCCTGTCGTGTTCCGGCTTGCCCGAGGGCGTGAAGCCGACCGCCGTCCGTCAGATATTCTGCAGGATGACGGGCATCATGTCGTGGAAGGTGCGACCCGTGGTCTTTTCGCCGATGGCCTTCATGTCCCAGCCGCCACTGCCCCGCGACACGCGCGCCATCACCTGGCCGGTGTGGCTGCCCGCGCCGGTGAGGTCGTAACGCGCCAGCTCTTTGGCGGTGGTCGCGTCGACGAGACGGCAATAGGCGTTCTCGATACGATCGAAACTGTCGCCTGTGAAGCTGTTCACGGTGAACACCAGCGTCGCCACGCTGGATGGAAGCGCCTGCAGGTCGACGATGATCTGCTCGTCGTCGCCATCGCCGGCACCGGTGCGATTGTCGCCGGTGTGGACGATGCTGCCGTCATTGCTCGTGAGCTGGCGAAACCAGACCGAATCGAGCAATTGCCTGGCCGAGTCGAACATCAGGCAGGACGCATCGAGATCGAAGTCACCGCCGCCGCCGCCGAACAGACCGCGCAACCCGCCGACCTTGCGGACATCCCAGCCGAGCCCCATCGTCACTCTGGTCAACGTCCCTCCGCCCGACTTTTCGAGGCGGATGGTCTGACCCTTGGTAAGACTGACCATCTTGTGTCTCCTGTAAGCGACCGGGTTTTGCTTGGCCTGATTTTGCTCATTGGCCTGATTTTGCGCATTGGTACGTCTGCAACAGCTACGGGCGCAACCGCTTTCCTGATGCGAGATCGTGAAGATTGGATGACGATCAATTGCTGCGCGAGGAATCGGGCGGCGGGATGGGCCTGCGACGTGAGGCCGTTCCGATAACGAAACGAAATGATGCGATGCCTGCGAGGGGAAATGGTCGCGCGGTTCATCGGGCTGCCGGGTTGCGCCGGATGGCATTCCCCCTTCCCTTCGTTCCCGCTGTATTCCGCCAATTGCGAGGGGCGCGCTACAGGTGATGCAGGGAGTGGGGACGGGTTTAACAATTGCTGCGTTCGTTCGTATCAGACGAACATATTTATCCTATCGTAAACCACGCATTGCCATCAGTTCGCTGATCATTCAAATAGTTCGTCATGGACAAACGAAAGCGCCAACCATTAAACCAGCTTCTCACCAGCCTGACCCCCGGGCTGATGGTCGATTCCGCATGGTTGCAAGCGCGGGGCATCTCCAGGACATCGATCCACGACTATGTACAGCGGGGTTGGCTCGAACGCGTCGCGTCGCGCGTCTACCGACGTGCGACCTCGACTGGCGGGGTAACGAGCTTGCGCTGGGACATGGCGGTGATGTCGGCGCAACGGATAGTATCCGCATCGTTCCATGTCGGGGGCATGACCGCACTCGAACTCCACGGGCTAGGGCATTTCGCCCGTCTCGGCGGCGACCGGACGGTCCATCTCTATGATCCGGAAGGCGTGGTTCCTTCCTGGCTACCGAAGCTCCCGACCGACGCGATGCTAGTCCTCCACAACCGCGCCCTGTTCCCGAATCCGTCGCTTGGCGTCGAATGGCATCGGCTCGATCTCGGGACTACGCGTCTCGGTGCTGCCGTGCCGTCGCCAGATTCAAGTGAACCTTGGGACCATTTCTTGCGGGTAGCGAGTACCGAGAGGGCAACCATCGAGATGATGGAGGATGTGCCTGACAGCCTGAGCTTCGAGCATGTCGATACGATCTTCGAAGGCCTGACGACCTTGCGGCCGAGGCTGCTGACCGACCTGCTTGAAGGATGCAAGAGCATCCGGGCCAAGCGGCTGTTCCTGTTCTTCGCCGATCGCCACGGCCATGGCTGGGCGAAGCATATCGATCGCCAGCATATCGATCTGGGTCGCGGCAAGCGGCAGCTCGTCCCGGGCGGGAGGTTGGACCCTCATTACCAGATAACGGTGCCGGCGACCTTGACGGCCAAGGCAGGGGAAACAACCCAATGACCGCGCAGCAATATGTCGACCAGGTCAGCTTGCTCGTCCGCGCCATCCCCGAGATCGCGCGCGAAGACATCTTCGCATTGAAAGGCGGGACCGCGATCAACCTGTTCGTGCGCGACTTGCCGCGCGTGTCGGTCGATATCGATCTCGTCTACCTGCCCATCGCCGATCGCGACAGCTCGCTGCAGGCAGTCCGCGATGGTCTCGACCGAATCGCGTCACGGCTCGAGCGAGGCAGGCGCATGGCCGTCGAACGGCGGCTCCTTCCCGACGGCAAGCGCCTGGTGGTCCAGTCCGACGGCGTGACGATCAAGATTGAGGTATCCCCGGTATTGCGGGGCACGGTGTTCTCGCCAGTGCTGAGAACCGTGAACGCTACGGTCGAGGAGCGCTTCGGCTTCGCCGAGATGCAGCTCGTGTCCGAGGCCGACTCCAAGCCGGAAAGATCGTGGCCGCGCTCGATCGCCAGCACCCCCGCGACCTGTTCGACATCCACTTCCTGTTCGTCAACGAAGGGATCAGCGACGATCTCTTCAAGGCCTTCCTGATCTATCTCGTCAGCCATTCGCGCCCCGCCCACGAACTGCTTTGCCCGCACCGGCTCGACATAAGCGCCCAATATAGCGACGAGTTTCTCGGCATGACCGTCGCGGACCTATCGCTCGATGCCCTTCTGGAGGCGCGGGAGCAGTTGGTGCGCGAGATCTTCGGCCGCGCGAGCCAGGGTGCAAATCGCCACTTCCTCACCTCTTTCCATCACCTCACGCCCGATTGGGACGCGCTCGGTTTCGATACTGCGATCGCGAATCTGCCCGCGCTGCGCTGGAAGCGCCTCAATCTCGAGCGACTGCGCCTGGAGAATCCGGCAAAGTTCGATCATCTATTGCATGCACTACAGGATTGCCTTGGGTCAGCCGCATAGCCGAGCGAAGCGATCAACTTCGGCTGACTGGCGGCCATGCGGGTAGGTTTCACCCGATTGGCCTGCTGCTCTTGGCCGCCGTCCAGCCATCGCATTCTGCCGCCTCCGCGCTATAAGCAGGCGGTATCCCTTCTCCGGAGCACCCCTTGCCGCCCCTGATCGTTCGCCCCGCGGCGCATGCCGATGTCGATGGCCTGCTGGCGCTTGCGCGGATCGGCGGATCGGGGCTGACCAATTTGCCGACCGATCGCGCGGTGCTGTCCGAACGGCTTGCCGCCAGCGACGCGACGATCGCCAGCCATGGCGGCGGGCGGGCGGTGATTCTGGTGCTGGCGCAGGGCGACGAGGTCAGGGGCTGCGGCATGGTGTTCCCGCGCGTCGGCGAGGAATGGCCGTTCTACAGCTATCGGATCAGCCGCAACACGCAGCGTTCGGCGGTGACCGGCGGCCGCATCTCCTATGACACGCTGACCCTGACCAATGATTTCGACGGCGCCTCGGAAGTGGGCGGACTGCTGGTCGATCCGTCGGTGCGGCGGCAGGCGGCGGGGCGGCTGATCGCGCGATCGCGCTATCTGTTCATCGCCCAGCATCGCGACTGGTTCGGCGACCGCATCGTCGCCGAACTGCGCGGCATCCAGGTCGACGGCCGATCGCCCTTCTGGGACGCGGTCGGCAGCCGCTTCTACGGCATGAGCTTCGAGGAGGCCGACCGGCTGAACGGCGTCGCCGGCAATCAGATGATCGCCGACCTCGGCCCGCGCGGACCGATCCACGTCAATCTTCTGTCGGACGAGGCGCGCGCGGCGATCGGCCAGCCGCACGAGGATGGCCGCAAGGCGCGCGACCTGCTGCTGGCCGAAGGGTTTCGCGAGGAAGGCTATGTCGACATCTTCGATGCCGGCCCAACCTTGTCCGCCGAGATCGACCAGCTCGCGATCGTCCAGCTCAGCCGGGCCGATCCGATCGGCGAGATCCGCGCGGTGGCGGGCGAGACCGCGGTCGATTCGCTGATCGCCGCGGGCACGGGAACCGCGTTCAGGGTGGTCCGCGGCCATGTCCAGCGCACGCGCTCCGGCGTGGCGATCGAACCGGTCGTCGCCGACGCACTGATGCTCACAATAGGGAACGAGATCCGTCATGTCCGCTTCTGAAATCGTCTCGACCGACCCGATGACCGGCGAGGTGCTGTGGCGCGGCCCCGCCGCACGCGCGGCCGAGGTCGCCGCGACGATCGCCGCGGCGCGCACCGGCTTCGGGCATTGGCGCCATCTGCCGCTCGACGATCGCATCGCCGTCGCCCGCGGCTTCGCGGCGCGTGTCGCCGAACGCCGCGAAGAGTTTGCGCGGCTGATCGCGCGCGAGACCGGCAAGCCTTATTGGGAGGCGCTGACCGAGGCTGACACCGTCCGCGCCAAGGTGGAGATCAGCATCACCGCGCAGGCCGAGCGCGCGGGCCGCAGGGAGAGCGAGGCGGCCGGCGTCCGCGCGGTGCTGCGCCACCGGCCGCACGGGGTGCTGGCGGTGGTCGGTCCCTATAATTTCCCGGCGCATCTGCCCAACGGCCATATCGTGCCGGCGCTGCTGGCGGGCAATGCGGTGATCTTCAAGCCGAGCGAGAAGACCCCGGCGACCGGCCTGCTGATGGCCGAGTTCTGGGCCGAGGCCGGCCTGCCGCACGGCGTGCTGACCGCTTTGATCGGCGACGGCGATACCGGGCGGCTGCTCGTCGCGCATGACGGCATCGACGGCGTGCTGTTCACCGGCGGCGTCACCGCCGGCCATGCGATCCATCGCGCGCTGGCCGATGCGCCGCACAAGATCCTCGCGCTCGAACTCGGCGGCAATGCGCCGCTGGTGATCGCCGAGCCGGTCGACCACCAAGCGGCCGCGCATCTGATCGTCCAGTCGGCCTATATCTCGGCCGGCCAGCGCTGTTCGTGCACGCGCCGACTGATCGTGCCCACGGGCGCGTTCGGCGATGCGATCATCGACGCCCTGCTGGCGCTGATCGACCGCATCCGCGTCGACGGCCCGTTCGCCGATCCGGCGCCTTATATGGGCGCGCTGGTCGACAACGCCGCCGCCGATGCGATCCTGGCGGCGCAGGCGCGGATGATCGAACTGGGCGCCAGACCGTTGCGGCCGGTCAGACGGCTCGCTGACGACAAGCCTCTGCTCTCGCCCGGCCTGCTCGATGTGACCGACCAAAGCGAGCGTGAGGATCGCGAGTTTTTCGGGCCTTTGCTCCAGCTGATCCGCGTGGCCGGCTTCGATGCGGCGCTGGCCGAGGCCAATGCGACCAGCTTCGGTCTCTCCGCCGGGCTGATCGGCGGCAGCGACGCGGATTATGCCCGCTTCCAGGACGAGATCCGCGCGGGTGTGGTCAACTGGAACCGGCCGACCACCGGCGCCGCCTCATCGGCACCGTTCGGCGGCGTCGGCGTATCGGGCAATCATCGCCCGAGCGCTTATTACGCCGCCGATTATTGCGCCTATCCGGTCGCCAGCCTCGAAGCCGACACCGCCAGCTTCTGGATCGAAACGGGGCTGTCGCAGTGAGCACGCGCGAGATCAATTTCGACGGGCTGGTCGGCCCGATGCACAATTATGCCGGGCTCTCGCTGGGCAATATCGCCAGCGCCAGCAATGCCGGCGGCACCTCCCGCCCGCGCACCGCGGCGCTGCAGGGGCTGGGCAAGATGCGCGCGCTGATGGACCGCGGGCTGGTTCAGGGTTTCCTGCCGCCGCTGCGCCGGCCGGCGGTGGGCACGCTCCGCGCAATCGGCTTTGCCGGCACCGACGCGGAGGTGCTGGCGGCGGCGGCGGCCGAGGATCGCCCGCTGTTCAACAACATCTGCTCGGCCTCGTCGATGTGGACCGCCAATGCCGCGACGGTGATCGCCGGTGCCGACAGCGCCGACGGGCGCGTGCATCTGGTGACCGCCAACCTTGCGACGATGCTCCATCGCAGCATCGAGGGGCCGGAGACCTGCGCGAATCTGCGCCGGATCTTCCGCGATCCGCGGTATTTTGCCGTGCATGCGCCGATCGAACCAGCCCGCCATTTCAGCGACGAAGGCGCGGCCAATCATATGCGGATCGCGCCGACGCACGGGCAGGCCGGCGTCAACATCTTCGTCCATGCGCCCGAGTCGGAAGGCCGCTTTCCCGGCCGCCAGACGCCGCGCGCCGGCCAGGCGGTCGCACGGATCGCAGGCGCGCGCCATGCGATCCATAGCCCGCAGTCCGCCATCGCGATCGAAGCGGGGGCGTTCCACAACGATGTCGTCGCCGTGGCGAACGAGACCGTGCTGTTCGCGCATCATCAGGCGTTCGGCGACCGCGACGGGCTGTTCGCGGCGTTGAACGCGGCGATGCCGGGTCTCCACATCGTCGAAACGCACAGCGTGCCGCTGGCGTCGGCGATCGCGACCTATTTGTTCAACTCGCAGCTGCTGACGATGCCCGAGGGGCATATGGCGCTGGTGCTGCCGGCCGAGACGCAGGCGGATCCGCTGGTCAAGGCGGCGATCGACGCGGTCGTCGCCGGCAATAATCCGGTCAACGAAGCCATCATCGTCGATGTTCGCGAGAGCATGCGCAACGGCGGCGGCCCGGCCTGCCTGCGGCTGCGCGTGCCGGCGAGCGACGCGGCGCTGGCGGGGATCGACCCTGCTTTCCTGCTGACCGAGGCGCGCTGGGCGGCGCTGTACGCGCTGGTCGAGCGGCACTGGCCGGAGAGCATCGCGCCGGCCGACCTGACCGATCCGGCGCTGTGGGCGGAGGCGGCAGCCGCGCACGATGCGCTGGAGGCCTGGCTGAGCGTCGCCTGATCGGGGTTGCAGGGCCAAAGGTTCGACCGCCGACAATGGCAAATATCCGAACGAATGTTCCAGATCAGCAAGTTTCTCGCCGACGTTTGTCGCTGTTGCGGACGAACCGGACGAAATCGCCCCCGAGGCGCGACGCGGCGCCTGCCGTCGCCGATGCACCTCTGCTACATCGTCATATCGTAACGACACAGGAGGGACCGCATGATCGACCCGGCGCTGCGCGAAGCCGCGATCGCGCTCTACGACCGCTTCACCCATGTCGATCATGATCGCCGCGCGTTCATGGGCGAACTCTCCCGGCTGGCCGGCGGTGCCGCGGCGGCCAATCTGCTGCTGGCCGCCATCGCCGCCGACCCGGCGGCGGCGGCGATCGTCGCGGCCGACGACCCGCGTGTCGCCGCGCAGGACGTGACATGGCCGGTTGCCGGCGGCCGGACGATGAAGGGCTATCGCGCGAAGCCCGCCAAGACGGCAGCGAAGCTGCCGGCCGTGGTCGTCGTGCACGAGAATCGCGGCCTCAACGATCATGTCCGCGACATCGCGCGCCGGCTCGCGCTCGAAGGCTTCGACGTCGTCGCGCCCGATTTCCTGTCGATTGCCGGCGGCACGCCGGCCGATGAGGACGCGGCGCGGACCGCGATCGGCGCGCTCGACCTCAATCTCGCCGTCGCCGATGGGGTTGCGACGATCGCCTGGCTGAAGCGGGCCAAGGCCGGCACCGGCAAGGTCGGCGCGATCGGCTTCTGCTGGGGCGGCGCGATGGCGAACCGGCTCGCGGTGGCGGCCGGTGCCGATCTCGCCGCGGCGGTGCCCTATTACGGGCCGGCGCCCGATCCGGTCGAGGCGATCAAGGTCAAGGCGGCGATGCTGCTCCAATATGCCGGCACCGACGATCGCGTGAACAAGACCGCGCGGCCGTGGATCGACGCGCTGAAGGCGGCCAAGGTGCCGGTCGAGGCCTATTTCTATGACGGTGCTGCCCACGCCTTCAACAACGACACCTCCGCCGAGCGCTACAATGCGGCGGCGGCAGCGCTCGCCTGGGGCCGGACGATCGCGTTTCTGAAGGCACGACTGGCCTGAAGGCAGGGCTCGACTCCTGAATGCGTTGCCATTATGTTCCGATTCATCCCGAAGGAGAGTCGATATGCCAGGCAAGATTATCTTCTATTACAATCCGCAAAGCCGTGCGGCGACGACCCGCTGGATGCTCGAGGAAGTCGGCGCCGATTATGAGATCCGGCGGATCGATTTCGCCGCCGGCGACAGTCGCTCGCCCGAGTTCCTCGCGATCAATCCGATGGGCAAGATTCCGACGATCGTGCTCGACGACGGCACCGTGCTGACCGAGACCGGTGCGATCCTGGCCTGGCTGGCGGACGCCTTCCCCGACGCCGGGCTGGCGCCGCCACTCGGCTCGTCGGCGCGCGGCACGATGTACCGCTGGCTGTTCTTCACCGGCAGTTGCTACGAGCCGGCGATGACCGACCGGATGATGCGCCCCGACGCGCCGGGCAGCAAGCAGTCGCTCGGTTGGGGCGATTATGACGATGTGATCGACACCTTCGAAAAGGTGCTGCAGCCCGGACCGTGGCTGCTGGGCGACAATTTCAGCGCGGCCGATGTCTATGTCGCATCCTCGCTGGGCTGGGGCGGCATCTTCGGCGCCCCGCGGATCAAGGAGAGCGCTGTGATCCAGGACTATGTCGCGCGTGCGACCGCGCGGCCGGCTTATGCAAGGGCGAATGCGGGGTGATTCCTTCCTCCGTGCGCGGAGCGGAGGACGAAAAAGGCCCGGCGGATTGTTCCGCCGGGCCCTTCCCTATTGCCGTCAGTATGCAGTCGCTCAGTTGCGATTGCCCATGAAGCTGAGCAGGAACTGGAACATGTTGACGAAGTCGAGATAGAGCGACAGCGCGCCCATGATGACCGACTTGCCCATCATCTCGGTGCCCGCGACATGCGCATAGATGCTCTTGATCCGCTGCGTGTCATAGGCGGTGAGGCCGGCAAACAGCAGCACGCCGATCGCGCTGATGACCAGCGACATCGTGGTCGACTGCAGGAAGATGTTGAGGATCATCGCGACCAGCAGGCCGACCACGCCCATGATCAGGAACGTGCCGAAACCCGACAGATCCTTCTTGGTGGTGTAGCCGAACAGGCTGAGACCGGCGAACGCCGCGGCGGTCGAGAAGAAGGTCAAGGCGACCGACTCACCGGTGTAGACGAGGAAGACCGTCGCCATCGACAGGCCCATCACTGCCGCGAACGACCAGAAGATCGCCTGCATCGCGCCGGTCGACAGCTTCTGGATGCCGAAGTTCAGCACGAGAATGAACGCCAGCGGCGAAAAGATGATCAGATATTTGAGCAGGCCGGGTCCGAACATGATCGACGCCGCAAAGCCCGACTGGGCGAACAGCAGCGCGACGATGCCGGTCAGCAGGACGCCGGACGCCATATAATTGTAGACCGAAAGCATGTAGGAACGCAGACCCGCATCAAATGCGACGTCCCGCGAACCAGCACCGGTGCCGGCACCGGCGCCTGCGCCTGCGGCGGGTGACCGGGGATCAGACCAGTTTGCCATCTTGAAACAGCTCCTTTGCCCGCCATCAGTGGCGGATGCGGCCAATATCACCCCCGGACTGCGGTTTTTCAAGGGAAACCGCATCGCGGGCCGCCGTGAAGATTGTTACAAACCATTGCTGACCCCATTAAGGTCCGGATCGCCATGCATCGTCTGTTCGTCGCCTTGCGCCCGCCCGCGTCCGTCCGGAGCACCCTGATCGACCTGATGGGCGGGGTCGACGGCGCGCGCTGGCAGGATGACGACCAGCTCCATCTGACGTTGCGCTTCATCGGCAGCGTCGACCGGCACATGGCGAACGACATCGTCACCGCGCTGGGAGCGGTCGTTGCCGCACCGTTCGAACTGGTGCTGGACGGCGTCGGCCAGTTCGACCGGCGCGGGCGGATCGACACCTTGTGGGTCGGGGTGCGGCCGCACGACAAGGTGGCGGCGCTGCATCGCAAGGTCGACCAGGCGCTGCAGCGCCTGGGCCTCGCGCCCGAGGGCCGCGCCTTCGTGCCGCACATCACCGTCGCGCGTTTCGGTCGCGACTGTGGTCCGCTCGACGGATTCGTGACCGGCGCGGCGGCCGCGGCGATCGGCACCGCGTTCACGGTCGAACATTTCGCCCTGTTCGAAAGCAGGCTGGGCAGCGACGGCCCCAGCTACACCCTGGTCGAGCGCTACGCGCTGCGCTGAGTGGCAGGAACAGGTCCCAAGCGCCAATTCGAATATGTTCTGTTCCCCGGCTTTCGCCGGGGAACTGCCAACTTTGCTCCTCTTGCCGGTCTTACCGACGCTGATCGCTCAGGCGGCCGCGATCCGGTCGGCCAGCCCCTTTGCGCCGGCGGCGAGGTCGCGCCACGTGACGTCGAAGCCAGCATCGTCGCCGAAATAGGGATCGGCCACCGCCGCGCCCTTGCGGCCGGGGACATGATCGAGCAGCAGCGACAGGTCCGCGGTCGCGTCAGCCGGCCTGATCGCCTGCAGATCCTTCAGATTCTGGGCGTCGAGCGCGACGATATAAGTGAAGCGGCGGAAATCCGCGGGCGTGACGACCCGGGCGCGCAAGCGGGAAATGTCGGCACCGTTGCGGCGGGCGGCGGCCTGCGCGCGGGGATCGGGGGCGCGGCCGACATGCCAGTCGCCGGTGCCGGCCGAATCGACCGTCACGTCGAGCCCGCGGCGATCGGCTTCGGCCCGGAACGCCGCCTCGGCGAGCGGCGAGCGGCAGATATTGCCGAGACAGACGAACAGCACCGCAGCGGTCACAGGCGAATCTCCATTGGCGCGCGCCGCCCGGCCGTAGCGGCTTTGGACATGCGCCCGCGCTCTGCTAGCCCATCGGCCAAAGACAAGACAATCGCGAGAGGAAACCGCCCTTGGACCACGTCCCACCTTCGCGCGTCGACGAGCGCTATGCGTGGTACGGCCTGTCGATCCTCGTCATCGTCTACATGCTCAACTTCATCGACCGCCAGATCCTCTCCATCCTCGCCGAGGATGTGAAGCGCGATCTCCACCTCAGCGATTCGGACCTCGGCTTTCTCTATGGCACCGCGTTCGGCGTGTTCTATGCGCTGTTCGGCATCCCGCTGGGACGGCTCGCCGACACCATCAGCCGGGTACGGCTGATGACGATCGGGCTGGCTTTGTGGTCGACGATGACCGCGCTGTCGGGGCTGTCGCGATCGGTCGGGCAGCTCGCCGCCGCGCGGATCGGCGTCGGCATCGGCGAGGCGACCGCTTCGCCCTGCGCCTATTCGCTGCTGTCGGACTGGTTCCCCAAGGAGAAGCGCGCGACCGCGCTGGCGATCTATTCGTCGGGACTCTATCTGGGCGGCGGGCTTTCGCTGTTCATCGGCGGCACGATCGTCGAGAGCTGGAACGCAGCCTTTCCCGATGGCGGGCCGTTGGGTCTGCGCGGCTGGCAGGCGGCGTTCATGGCGGTCGGCCTGCCCGGGCTTATGCTGGCGCTCTGGGTGGCGAGCCTGCGCGAGCCGGTGCGCGGCCAGTCCGACGGCATCGTCACGCCGCCCGCGCCGCAGCCCTACCGGCTGTTCCTCGCCGAACTGCTGACGATCATCCCGCCGCTGACCTTGCTGGGCGCCGCGCGCAACGGCCGGCGTGCGCTGGCCGGCAATGTCGCGGCGCTGATCGTCGTCGGCGCGATCGCCGGGGGCTTGATCCTGCTGACCGGCGACAGGCCGCAATGGATCGCGGTCGGCATCGGCGCTTATGCCGTGTTCAGCTGGGCGAGCGCGCTCAGGCACCGCGATCCGGCGACTTTCGCATTGATCGTCGCCACGCCGGCCTTCCTGCTCGTCGTCGTCGGCTATGGCTTGATCGCCTTCACCGCTTATTCGGTCAGCTTCTGGGCGGCGCCGTTCGCGCTGCGCGAACTCGGCAGCACGCCTGACATCGCGGGCCTGCTGATCGGCGGCGGCGGCGCGGCCGGCGGCTTCGTCGGCGTGGTGCTGGGCGGGCGGATCGCCGACCGGTGGCGGCTGTCCAATCCTTCGGGCCGGATCGCGGTCGCGCTGGTCGGCGCGATCGCGCCGCTGCCGTTGCTCGTGCTCTGCTTCACGACCGACAGCGCCGCCATGTTCTACACGTTGCTGCTGCCGATGCAGGCGCTGAGTTCCTGCGCGCTGGGTGCGTCGGCGGCAACAACGCAGGATCTGGTGCTGCCGCGGATGCGCGGCACCGCGACCGCGACCTTCTTCATCGGCACCACTTTGATCGGCCTGTCGCTCGGACCCTATATGGCGGGCAAGGTCTCGGCGCTCAGCGGCAGTCTCGGCACGGGGATGCTGTCGCTGCTGGCGGTCGCGCCGGTTTCGATCTTGTGCCTGCTGCTGGCGTATCGCCGGCTGCCGGTGGCGGAGGCGAGCCGGGAGGCGCGGGCGCGGGCGGCAGGGGAAGCTCTCTAATCCTCCCTATCGCGCAGCGATGGGGAGGATAAAGGCGGTCACCCTTTCGAGAACACCCCGCAGGCGATGCGGGCGCCGCTGTTGCCCGAGGGATCGGTCTTCATGTCGTCCGGTGCGGCGTGGATCACGATCGCGGCGCCGTCAGCGTCGAGCAGGGCGGCCGCGCCGGCGGACAGGCTCGCGCCGGGCAGGTCGATCTCGAGCGTGCCGCGGCCGTCGGTGCCGATCAGCAGATTGGGCAGATCGCCCATATGCGCGCCCTCGGGATTGTCGCGGCCATGTTTGTGGCCGGTCGGGTTCCAGTGCGGGCCGGCGGTGGCGAAGTCGGGGCCGTCGCAGCGTCCGATGGTGTGGATGTGGAAGCCGTGCGCGCCGGGCGGCAGGTCCATGCCGGAGATTGCGAGGCGCAGCCCGTCGCTGCTCGTCGTGATGCTCGCCTCGCCGCGCGGCGAGCCGGCGGCGTCGAACAAGGACGCGAACACGCGGCCGGCGGGCGCTTCGCCCGCGGTCGGTGCGCCCATCGGGGCGCAGCCGCCGAGCAGGGCCAGGGTTGCAACTGCGGAAAACATCGTCAAGCGCATCGATCAGCTCCGATAATATGGCCCCGGGCGATCAGGGTGAGCGCCACCTTTACGAAGTGGCAACGTGACATGTGCTCAAAGGTTGCCGCCCGACGCCCAAGCGTTCGCAACCCGTCGCCGGGTCAGCTTACGCCGAACCGCCGGGTTTTTGGCAATATTTGTTTCGGGACGGCAATGGGCGCTTCAGAAAATCCGCATATCGTGGTGGTCGGTCTCGGCTATGTCGGGCTGCCGCTGGCGGTCGCGCTCGCCAGGCATTTCAAGGTGACGGGCTTCGACATCGACGAGGATCGCGTCGAGGAATTGCGCTGCGGCCATGACCGCACGCGCGAACTCGATGCCGAACGGCTGCAGGCCTCGTCGATCGTGCTGACCAGCGATCAGGAGCCGTGCAAGGGCGCAGACATCTACATCGTCACCGTCCCCACGCCGGTCGACAAGATCAAGCGGCCCGACCTGCGGCCGCTCTGTTCGGCCACGCGCACCGTCGCCGGGCTGATCGCGCCGGGCAGGGACACGATCATCGTCTATGAGAGCACGGTCTATCCGGGCGTGACCGAGGAGATTTGCGGCCCCGAGCTCGAGCGCGTGTCGGGCCTCAAGCGCGGCGTCGACTTCTGGCTCGGCTATTCGCCCGAGCGGATCAATCCCGGCGACCGCGAGCATACGGTCGACCGGATCGTCAAGGTCGTGTCGGGCGAAACCCCCGAAGTGCTCAAGCGAATCAGCGCGATGTACGGCGCGATCACCAGCGCCGGTACGTTCGAAGCGGCGTCGATCAAGGCCGCCGAGGCCGCCAAGGTGATCGAGAATGCGCAGCGCGACATCAACATCGCCTTCGCCAACGAGATCACCCAGATCTTCGCCGCGCTCGACATCTCGATCTGGGACGTGCTCGACGCCGCCGGCACCAAATGGAACTTCCTCAAATTCCAGCCCGGCCTCGTCGGCGGCCACTGCATCGGCGTCGACCCCTATTATCTGAGCTTCCGCGCGACCGAGGTCGGCCATGAGAGCCGCGTGATCCTGTCGGGCCGGTCGATCAACGACGGCATGGGCCAGTGGGTCGCCGAACAATTGCACGACCGCCGCGGCGCCAAGGCCGGCACGGTGCTGGTGATGGGGGTGACCTTCAAGGAGAATGTCCCCGACATCCGCAACTCGAAGGTCGTCGACGTGATCGAGCGGCTGAAATGGCTGGGGCACAAGGTGTTCATCCACGACCCGATGGCCGATGCCGACGAGACACGGCACGAATATGGGCTGGAACTGTCGGACTATGCGCTGACCCAGCAATATGACGTGGTGCTGTGCGCGGTGCCGCACCAGGACTATCGCGACATGCCCCTGGACGCGGTCGCCGGGCTGGTGGCGCCGGGCGGACTGCTGGCGGATCTCAAGGGCATCTGGCGGGGCAAGGAGATCCCCGGCGTGGAGCGCTGGTCGCTTTAGGCGGCACTGCCTCCCCTCAGATCAGCCCCAGCTCGCGCATGCTGGTGTGGCCGTGGGTGCCGATGATGATGTGGTCATGGACTTCGATGCTCATCCGGCGGCCGGCCTCGATGATGTCGCGGGTCAGCAGCACGTCCTCGCGGCTGGGCTTGGGGTCGCCGCTGGGATGGTTGTGGACGAGGATGATCGCGGCGGAGCCGAGTTCGATCGCGCGCTTGATCACTTCGCGGACATGGACCGAGGCCTGGTCGATCGATCCCTCGCTGACCAGCTCGTCGCGAATCAGCACATTCTTGGTGTTGAGATGGAGCACGCGGACGCGCTCGACGGTGATGTGCGCCATGTCGACGTGCAGATAGTCGAGCAGCGCCTGCCAGCTCGACAATATCGGCCGCGCCGCGATCTCGCCGCGCAGCATCCGGACCGCGACCGCGTTGACGATCTTGAGCGCGGCGATCGAACCCTCGCCGATGCCCTTGACGCGCAGCAGCGATTCGGGATCGGCCGCGAACAGGCCGCCGAGGCTGCCGAATTCCGCCAGCAGGCGCTTGGCATGCGGCTTGGTATCGATCCGCGGCATCGCCAGCGCGAGCAGATATTCGACCAGCTCATGATCGAGCAGCCCGTCGGCGTCGGCCAGCAGCCGCGCGCGCAGGCGGGCGCGGTGACCCTCGCTTTCGTTTGCTCTGGTCGTGTCCGTCCCCGTCCCCATGGCGCATGGTTTATGGGCGTCGTCGCGCCGCGTCCACAGCACCGTCTTCGCTGGAGACGGCCGAATGCCGATTGTGTTGGCGGCAAAGGACCATATTCTGCATCAGGGCGTTGATCGCGCGAGTTTGGGAGCGTGCGTGTTTGGGAGCGGCCGGGCAGGATGACCGATATGGACTTCGCCCCGAGCACCGATTCATGACCGCCGGCAAAATGTCCCGACGTCGGCGAGCGCTGCTGATCGTGTTGACGCTGGCGATTCTCGCGCTGGCGGCGCTGTGGTTCCAGCGCAAGCCGATCGCGCGCAACTATGTCGATGCCGAATTGCAGAAGCGCGGCGTGCGCGGCAGCTATGAGATCGCCGATCTCGGCGTGCGCCGGCAACGGATCGAAAAGCTCGTGCTCGGCGATCCCGCGCAGCCCGATCTCACCGCCGACTGGGTCGAGCTGCGGATGAATTACGGCTTTGGCACGCCGCGGCTCGCCGACGTCCGCGCCGGCGGCGTGCGGCTGCGCGGCCGGCTGGTCGACGGCGTGCTCTCGCTGGGCGAACTCGACAAATTGATGCCGGCGCCTTCGGGCAAGCCGTTCACCTTGCCCGACCTTCGCGTCGAACTGGCCGATGCGCGGATGCGGCTCGACAGCGATTTCGGCCAGATCGGTCTCAAGCTCGACGGCGGCGGTCATCTTCGGGACGGCTTTCGCGGCAAGCTCGCCGCGGTGGCGCCGGGCCTGACGTTCGGCGACTGCCGCGTGGCCGGCGCCACCGCCTGGGTCGATCTCAAGATCATCGATCGCAGTCCGGCAGTGTCGGGGCCGGTCCGCGCCGACGGTGTGACCTGCGCCGGCGGCGATGCCGGGGCGGGCAAGACCGATCTCGCGGTCGACGCCGCCTTGTCCGAAGCGTTCGACGCCTGGAAGGGCGAGGCCCGGCTCCAGCTCGCCGATGCGCATTATGCCGATTCGCGACTGGTCGGCCTGACCGGGCGGGTCGATTTCGACGGCGGGGTCAAAGGCACCAAGGGCAGCGCCAGGCTCGCGGCGCGCGGCTTCGCGACCGCGCAGGCGATCGGCACCGGGCTGCGGCTGGCCGGCGACTATGGCCTTGGGCGTGGCGCGATCCGGTTCGATGGCACCGCCGGCGCGGGCAATGCGCGGCTGGCGCCAGCCGGCCTCGCAATGATCCGGTCGTTCGCCGGCACGGGAGCGGGCACGCCGGTCGGGCCGCTCGCCAGCGCCTTGTCGAATGCGCTGGCCAAGGCAGGCGAGAGTGCGGCGATCGATGCCGCCTTCGGGATCGACCAGCGCGATGGCGCGGGGACGCTGACGCTGACCCGGCTGTCGACGCGCAGCGCAAGCGGCGCGGTCGTCGCACTCGGCCAGGGCAAGGGCGTCAACCTGACCTGGCCCGGCGGCGCGGCTTTGATCGACGGCACGCTGACGCTGTCGGGTGGCGGGCTGCCCGAGGGCAGCATCAGGCTGGTGCAGGCGACCGCCGGCGGCCCGGTCAGCGGCGAGGCCCGCTTCGCGCCTTATGCCGCGGGCGGATCGCAACTGACGATGGCGCCGGTCCGCTTCACGACGCGCAGCGACGGCGCGGCGTTCGAGACGCGACTCACGCTCGACGGTCCGCTGGGCGATGGCCGCGTCGTCGGCCTGACCTTGCCGGTGGCGGGCCTGTTCGACACGCGCGGCAATCTGATCGTCAACCGCGGCTGCGCCCCGCTCGAATGGCGATCGGTCAGCGTCGCGGGGCTGGCGCTCGCGCCGGCGCGCGTCGGCTTGTGCCCGGTCGAGGGCGGCGCGCTGCTAGTGCGATCGGGCGGCAGGACGCTGGGCGGCGCATCGATCGTCGCGCCGCGGCTGACCGGCCGGCTCGGCAGCAGCCCGATCACGCTCGCCGCCAGCGGCGCGCGGCTGACGCTGGGCGACGGCACGCTGGGGCTGTCCGACGTCGCAGTGCGGCTCGGCGCGCCGGACAGCCTGAGCCGGCTGAACATCGGACGGCTCGACGGGCGGATCGCCAGGGGCGGCATCGCCGGCCGCTTCGCCGCGCTCGACGGCAAGATCGGCGCGGTGCCGCTGCTGATCTCGGAGGGCGAAGGCGACTGGCGGCTGCTGAACGGCGCGCTGACGCTGGGCGGCGCGCTGAAGGTGGCCGACGAAGCGAACCCGCCGCGCTTCCAGCCCTTGCTGTCGCGCGACTTCACGCTCGCTTTGGTCAACGGCCGGATCGACGCCAATGGCACGCTGGTCGATCCGAAGCATGGCGTGACGATCGCCCAGGTCGACATCGTCCATCGTCTGGGCGCGGGCACCGGCGAGGCGGCGCTGACGGTGCCCGGCATCCGCTTCGGCGAGGGGCTGCAGCCGGAGGAGCTGACGGCGCTGACCCTGGGCGTCGTCGCCAATGTCCGCGGCACCGTCACCGGCCGCGGCGACATCCGCTGGACGCCGCGTGGGGTGACCAGCGACGGCAGTTTCCGCACCGACGACACCGCGCTGGCCGCCGCCTTCGGTCCGGTCGAGGGTCTGTCCGGCGAGATCCGCTTCACCGACCTGCTCGCGCTGGAGACCGCGCCCGGCCAGATACTCAAACTGCGCCAGATCAACCCGGGCATTCCAGTCGGCGACGGCGAGGTCCGCTATCAGCTGCTCGCCGGCCAGCGCGTGCGGATCGAGGGCGGCCGCTGGCCGTTCGCGGGCGGCGAACTGATCCTCGACCCGACCATCCTCGATCTCGCGGCGACCGAGCGGAGGCTGACCTTCCGCGTCGTCGGCCTCGAGGCGGCGTCGTTCATCAACACCTTCGAGTTCGACAATCTCAATGCCACCGGCAAGTTCGACGGCGTGCTTCCGATGATCTTCGATGCCGAGGGGGGCCGGATCGAAGGCGGCTTCCTCAAGGTGCGCGAGGAAGGCGGCACGCTCGCTTATATCGGCGAGGTCACGAATGCCGACCTCGGTTTCTTCGCGCGGATCGCGTTCGATGCGCTGAAATCGATCAAGTACAAGCGGCTGACGATCGGCATCAACGGCGCGATCGACGGCGAACTGGTCAGCGACATCCGCTTCGACGGCGTCAACCAGGAGGGGATCGCCAAGGGCAAGGGCGGCTTGTTCGAGCAGATCCTCGGCCGGCAGTTCATCTTCAACATCAAGATCACCGCGCCGTTCCGCGGCCTGATGACCACCGCGAAGTCGTTCTACGACCCCAGCATCCTCGTCCGCGATGCCCTGCCGCCGTCGGTCAAGCCCGTCGACAATGCCGCGCCGGAGGCAAAACTCGTTCAGCCCCACGAAAGCGAGCCCGTGCCATGAAGCGTTCGATATTGACGAGCAGGCGTGACGATGCGACCCGTTCGGCGATGGCACGGAGAAACCTATTGGCCCTGGGCGGGCTGGCGGCATGTCTGTCGGGGTGCATCCAGGTCACTGCGCCGGACAAGCCGATCGAAATCAACCTGAACATCAACGTCAAGCAGGAAGTCCTCGTCAAACTGCAAAAGGACGCGGAAGACCTGATCCAAGCCAACCCGGAGCTGTTCCCGCAATGAAGACCAGGACCATCACATTCGCTGCCGCCGGCCTCGTGCTGGCGCTTTCGGTCGGAGTTGGCGGTTATGCGCTCGCGCAGACCGGCGCGGTCAGCGCCGCGCTCGCCGCCGGCACCGTCGGCGAACAGGCGGACGGCTATCTCGGCATTCGCGGTTCGGCTTCGGCGGAGGTCAAGGCCGAGGTCGAATCGATCAACATCAAGCGCCGCGCGGCCTATACCGACCTTGCCGCCAAGCGCGGCGTGAGCGTGGCGGCGGCGGCCGCCGCGACCGGCTGCAAGACGCTCTCGTCGCGCGTCGGGCCGGGCCAGGCCTATCGCCTGCTCGACGGCAGCTGGGCGGTGCGCAACGGCAGCGAGCCGGTGCAGTTGCCGGCCAACTGCCCGGCCTGACGGGGTTTGCCGGCCGCAGACGGCGACCGGATGGGGGTGCCAAGGGTTGGACCAAGGTCCAGCCCTTTGCTGCACTGCACATGGTTGACTTGCACGAAGTCGCTTCCTAAACGGGCCGCGCCTTGGCGGGTTCGCTCGTCTTCCATGCTTCGTCGAACGCCAGGACGCGTCTCTTGGAGTGATATGCATGGCGGAACGTGAACCCGGGCAAGACCCCGGCGGCGAAGATGCGCGGCTCCAATCGCTCGATGAGCGGTTGAAGCAGGCGCAGCATGACGAAGCGGTCAGGACCGGCGCGGCGCAGAAGGGCCAGGACGAAAATTATCGTCTCGGCAACCGGGTGCTCGCGGAACTGATCGGGGGGATTGCCGGCGGTGCGTTGATCGGCTGGGTCATTGACCGTTTCGCCGGCACCTCGCCATGGGGCCTGCTGGTGGTGATGTTCCTCGGAATCATCGTCGCCTTCAGAAACATCATCAGGATTTCGAACCAGCGTCCGAAGTGACATTCGGGCGCTTTGGTCGCATGAATTTGGGGTAACCAGGTGGCCGAACAGGGCAAAGTCGACCCGATGCACCAGTTCACGATCGAGCCGTTGTTCGGCACCGATCACTGGTCGATCGCGGGGCACAACATCGCCTTCACCAATTCGGCGTTGTGGATGGTCATCACGGTGGTGGTGCTGTGGCTGTTCATGCTGGGCGGCATGAAGCGCGAAGTCGTGCCCGGCCGCTGGCAGGTCGCGGTCGAGAGCATGACCGGCTTCATCGATTCGATGCTGATGGCCAATATCGGGCCGAAGGGGCGCAAATATGTGCCCTATATCTTCTCGATCTTCATGTTCATCCTGTTCGCCAATCTGCTGGGGCTGCTGCCTCTGGGCCTGGTCGGCGTCCACCCGTTCACGATCACCAGCCATTTCACGCTGACCGGCGTGCTCGCGATCATGAGCTTCTCGATCGTGCTGATCGTCGGCTTCTGGCGCCATGGCCTGCACTTCTTCTCGCTGTTCGTGCCGCACGGCACGCCGTGGTGGCTGCTGTGGCTGATCCCGTTCATCGAGCTGATCTCGTTCATGGTGCGCCCGTTCAGCCTGGGCCTGCGACTGTTCGTCGCGATGATGGCCGGCCACGTGCTGCTGGAAGTGCTGTCGAGCTTCGTGATCGACAGCGCCAATGCCGGCGCCGGCTGGGGGATCGCGATCGGCGGCCCCAGCTTCATCCTGATGGTCGCGATCTGCGCACTGGAAGTGCTGGTCGCCGGCATCCAGGCCTATGTGTTCGCGCTGCTGACGTCGCTCTATCTGAACGACGCCGAAAATCTTCACTGAGTTTTCTCCACCTTTTTCCGACCAATCGAATCATCAAGGGAGTTATTGAAATGGACGCAGAAGCAGCCAAGCTCATCGGCGCAGGTCTGGCGGCGATCGGTGCCGGCATGGCCGCGATCGGCGTGGGCAACGTGTTCGGCTCGTTCCTCGAGAGCGCGCTGCGCAACCCCGCCGCCGCCGACGGCCAGCAGGGCCGCCTGTTCATCGGTTTCGCCGCCGCCGAACTTCTCGGTCTGCTGGCGTTCGTCGTCGCGATGATCCTGATCTTCGTCGCGTAACGATCAAATCCGCCGTCCGGCCTTGGCCGGGCGGCCGGACAGGCCAATCTCTTCGGCCGGAAGGCCGGACAAGAACGCAGGCACAATGCCCCAGATAGCCCAACTCGCCGCAACCTGGTCGTCGCAGATCTTCTGGCTTCTGCTGACGTTCGGGTTCGTGTTCTTCGTCATCGGCCGGGGCATGGTCCCCAAGGTCCAGTCGACGGTGGACACGCGCGACCGGCAGATCGCCGACGATCTCGCCGCCGCCGATCGCGCCCGCAAGGATGCGGATGCGCGCGAGGAGGATTATCGCGTCAAGGCCGAGGCCAATCGTGCCGAGGCGCTCAAGCTGACGCAGGCCGCCAAGGCGGAGGCTACCGCCGAATCGGAAGCGACACTGGCCAAGGCCGACGCCGAAACCGCCGCGACGATCGCGGCGGCGGAAGCCCGGATCAAGGCGGCGGCCGATGCGGCGATGGGCGAGATCGAGACCGTCGCCGCCGAGGCGGCGCAGGAGATGGTGGCCAAGCTCTCCGGAGCGACGGTGAGCGCGGCGGATGCCGCTTTGGCGGTGAAGGCGGCGTTGATCCATGGCTGAGGCAGACATCAACGGTTCGGCCGAAGTCGCCGGCAATCTTGCCCATGCGGATACGTCCGAGGGGCTGCATGCCGGCACCGAAGCACATGGCGGCGCGCATGCCGAGCCATCGGCGCTCTATCTGGCGCCCGGCGGCTGGGTCGCGCTGTCGATGGCGGTGTTCGTCGCCATCCTGCTGTGGAAGAAGGTGCCGGCGCTGATCGGCGCGATGCTCGACGGCCGGATCGCGGCGATCCGCGGCCAGCTCGACGAAGCCAGGACGCTGCGCGCCGAAGCCGAAGCGTTGCGCGCCGAATATGAGGCGAAGCTGAAGGCGGCCGAGGTCGAGGCCGTGGACATGCGCACGCATGCCGAGGCCGAGGCCAGGCAGATCCTCGCCGATGCCGAGGTTCACGCCAAGGAACTGATCCAGCGCCGCGCCAGGATGGCCGAGGACAAGATCGCCGGCGCCGAACGCGCCGCCATCGCCGACGTCCGTGCCAAGGCGGCGAATGCCGCCGCGAGCGCGGCTGCGACATTGATCGCCGCCAAGCACGACGCCGGCGCCGACAGGCCGCTCGTCGACCAGACGATCGCCGGCATCGGGACGCGGCTGAACTGAACTTGCTAGATCCTCCCTGTTCCGGGGAGGAATGTCTTGTTCGGGGTGGCGATCCACGGAGCGACCGCCTAAATCGGCGCCGTGTCCGACAAGCCGCAATCCCCCGACCGCTTCAACGAAGAAAAAGCGACCTACACCGTTCGCGGTTCCGACGTGCCCGACCTCGAGGTCGGCGTGGCGGCGATCCGCGACGTGGTGAAGACGCTGCCGCAGCGGCCGGGCGTCTATCGGATGAACGATGCGCGCGGCGACACGCTGTATGTCGGCAAGGCGCGCAGCCTGAAGAACCGCGTCACCAACTACACCCAGGTCGCGCGGCTGCCCAAGCGGCTGAGCCGGATGGTCGCGCAGACGCGGTCGATGACGATCGTCACGACCAACAACGAGGCCGAGGCGCTGCTGCTCGAGGCGCAGCTGATCAAGCGCTATCGCCCGGCGTACAATGTGCTGCTGCGCGACGACAAGAGCTTCCCGTTCATCCTGCTGCATGCCGACCATGCCTTCCCGCGGATCCAGAAGCATCGCGGCGCGCGCAAGGCCAAGGGCGATTATTTCGGGCCGTTCGCCAGCGCCGGCGAGGTCGGCCGCACGCTCAACGCGCTGCAGAAACTGTTCCTGCTGCGCAGCTGCACCGACAGCTTCTTCAACAATCGCGACCGGCCCTGCCTGCTCCATCAGATCAAGCGCTGCTCGGCGCCGTGCACCGGCAAGATCGACGAACCCGCCTATCGCGACCTCGTGTCCGACGCGCGCGACTTCCTCAGCGGCAAGTCGACGCCGGTGCAGAAGAAGCTGGCCGATGCGATGCAGAGCGCGAGCGAAAATCTCGATTTCGAGCAGGCCGCGGTGCTGCGCGACCGGCTGCGCGCGCTGACCTTCATCCAGGGCAGCCAGGCGGTCAATGCCGAGGGTGTCGGCGATGCCGACGTGTTCGCGCTCGCGGCCAAGGGCGGCACGGTCTGCGTCCAGGCCTTCTTCATCCGCGGCGGCCAGAATTGGGGCCATCGCGCCTTCTTCCCCGCGCACACCGCCGATGTGCCCGAGGACGAGGTGCTCGCGAGCACGCTGATGCAATTCTACGAGGAGGTGCCGCCGCCGCGCCACCTATTGACCGACCGCATTCTGCCCGAGGCCGAGCTGCTCGGCGAGGCGCTGTGCGAGCGTGCCGGCTACAAGGTCGTCGTGTCGGTGCCGCAGCGCGGCGACCGGCGCCGGCTGATGGAGCAGGCGAGCCGCAACGCGGTCGAGGCGCTCGACCGCCGGCTCGCCGAATCGTCGACCCAGGCGAAGACCTTCCGCGAGATCGGCGAACTGCTCGAGCTGGACGGGCCGCCCGACCGCGTCGAAATCTATGACAACAGCCACATCCAGGGCACCAACGCGCTGGGCGGAATGGTGGTCGCCGGGCCCGAGGGCTTCCGTAAGGGCGCCTATCGCAAGTTCAACATCAAGCGCAAGGAGACCGCGCCGGGCGACGATTTCGCGATGATGCGCGAGGTGATGGAGCGCCGCTTCGGCCGCGCGCTCGACGAGGATCCCGATCGCGAGGGCCAGGAATGGCCCGATCTCGTGCTGATCGACGGGGGCAAGGGCCAGGTCAGCGCGGTCAAGGCGGTGTTCGACGCGCTCGGCATCGAGGATGTGCCGTTCGTGGGCATCTCGAAAGGTCCCGACCGCAATGCCGGCCGCGAGATCTTCCACTTCCCCGACGGCCGCGAACTGACCTTGCCGGTCAATTCACCGGTGCTGTTCCACCTCCAGCGGCTGCGCGACGAGGCCCATCGCTTCGCGATCGGTGCGCACCGCCAGAAGCGCGCCAAGGCGATCACCGCGAGCCCGCTCGACGAGGTCCCCGGCATCGGCCCGGCGCGCAAGAAGGCGCTGCTGATGCATTTCGGATCGGCCAAGGCGGTGCGCGGCGCGGCGCTGGAGGATCTGATGAAGGCGCCGGGGGTGTCGGCGGCGATGGCGCAGGCGGTGTATGATTATTTCCATGCCGGGGGATGAGCGAAGGTGCACGTCGCTTGACCGTGGCGGTTGCTCGCCTCACATTGACACGATGAAGATCGCCGGCTTCCCTCGTCTCGCAGCCGATCCCGCCATCTGCGGCGGCAGACCGATCGTCGACGGAACGCGCATGCGAGTGTCCGATATTCTCGAACTGCTTGCGCAGGGTGTCGGCGAGCCGGAGATTCTGGCCGATTTCCCTTACATACAGGCGTCCGATATCCGCGCCTGCCTCGCGTTCGCCGCGAACGCTGCCGACCACCCGATTGTGGTTGCCGCGTAGCCGTGACGGGGATTTCCCTTCCCCCTTGATGGGGGAAAGAAGCCAGATGGTAACAATCCAAGTCAGGAAAGGGGGCGGCGCGCCGATGGACGCGCCGCCCCTGTCATGATGCACGCCCGGCGCAGGGGCGTGGACCATCGACGGATGTCGCACCCGACCTGCGGCGGTGGTCGACCCGTTCGCCACTCTGTTGCGCAATGACCGTGCCAGACCCGTCATTCCGCCGCAGTGCGGCAAAAGCGGTCCCCGGTGGCGTCCCCATTCGGGATCGGTGGGTCACACCAGTGCCGTTGCGAGACGCCACCAGTCGGGATGCGCCAGGCCGATCGCGTGATGGGCAGCGTCGCGCGTTTCGTTGCCGTCGAACAGCGCGAAGCCGGTCGCGCCCGAGCCGGACATCCGCGCCAGCACGACACCCGGCCTGGCCGCCAGCCAGTCGACGACCTCGGCGATGGCGGGCACGAGCGCGCGCGCCGGCGGCTCGAGATCGTTGCGGCCCGCGATCGCGGCCGCCAGCGGATCGCCGCTGGCGAGCGGGCCGCGATCGCTCCCGTCCCAGGCCCTGAACACCGGACCGGTCGGACAAGCAACCCGCGGATTGACCAGCAGCAGGGCCATGCCCGACAGCGCGTCGGCGGCGATCGGTTCGAGCCGATCCCCCCGCCCCTCGCCGCGCACGGTGCGACCGGCGAGGCAGGCTGGCACATCGGCGCCGAGGTCGGCGGCGAGCGCGAACAGGCGGTCGTCGGCCGGATCGATGCCGTGGCGCCGCGCGAGCAGGCGCAGCGCTGCGGCGGCGTCGGCCGAGCCGCCGCCGATGCCGGCGGCGATCGGCAATTGCTTGTCGAGCAGGAAACGGCCGGTGACTTCGATGCAGAAGGTCGCGCCGAACGACCGTGCGGCACGCAGCACGAGATTGTCGTCGCCGGACGACAGGCCCGGTGCGAAGGGTCCGGTGATCGCGAGCGACAGTGCGTCCGCCGGTTGCAGGGTCAGTACGTCGCCGTCGCGGGCGAAGGCGAACAATGTCTCCAGCGCATGATAGCCATTGGGGAGCCGGGCCCGCACGTGGAGGGCGAGGTTGATCTTGGCGGGGGCGATGTCCCTGAGGGAGGCCATTGGCGCTAGCATGGCATGGAGCGATGAGTGCCGGCGCAATTCCTCCCCGGAACGGGGAGGGGGCCCAGCGAAGCTGGTGGAGGGGCAGGGGCCACGTCGGAAGCATCCAGTCCTGCCCCTGCCCCTCCACCATCGCTTTGCGATGGTCCCCCTCCCCGTTCCGGGGAGGAATTTAGATCGGGGATGCATTGGCCAGTCATACGAAAACCGCTCAGCGCGCCTTCGCGTCGGCGGGGCCGGTGTCGATCTTGGTTTTGAGTCGCGGCAGCGCCGCGCTGTCGGCGAAGATCATCGCCGAGCGCCATGCATAGCGTGCCTCGTAGCGCCGGCCGACCGCCCAATAGGCGTCGCCGAGATGTTCGTTGATCGCCGATTCGCCGGGGTCGCCCTTGACCGCGCGCTCGAGCGTTTCGATCGCCCTGGGCAGGTCGCCGCGCAGATAATAGGCCCAGCCGAGCGAATCGGTGATCGCGGCATCCTCGGGGCGCAGCGCGCTCGCGCGGGTGACCAGCCGCATCGCCTCCTCGATATTCTCGCCGCGTTCCAGCTGGGCGTAGCCGAGATGGTTGAGCACCACGGCATTTTCGGGGGCGAGCGCCACCGCCTTCTGCAGCGCCGGACGCGCCTTGTCCCACTGGCCGGCGCGTTCCAGCGCCGATCCGCGCAGCAGCCACAGCGACCAGGGTGCCTCGCCACCGCCGGCACCGACCAGGTCGATCGCGCGCGCATAGGCAGCGGCGGCGCCCGCGTGATCGCCGGTCTGCGACCGCGCATCGCCGAGCCGGGCAAAGTCGCCGGCCTGCGCGCCGGGCGCGGCGGCCGCGGTTTCGGCGGCTTTCAGCGCGCCGGGCGTGTCGCCGAGCTTCTGCAGCAGCGCGATCCGTGCGGTCAGCGCGCCCGCCGATAGCGGATCGTCGGCCGGCACCTTCGCCAGCATCGCCAGCGCCTCGTCGCCATAATCTCCACTCGCCAGCGCCTCGCTCATCGCGATCTCGGCGGCGCTGCTGTCGGGCGCGAGCATCAGCGCGTTGCGCGCCAGTGAGATCGACAGCAAGGACAGCCGCTCGCGGGCGATGTCGCTCGCCAGCCGCACGAACAAGGTCGAAATGCCTTCGGCGGCGCTGTCGATCGCGCCGGGAACGGGCTTGCCGGCCTGGACGAGCGCGCGCGCTGCCGCGAAGCTGGCGTCGCCGCCTTCGAGCAGGGAAAGCGCCCTGGCCCGATCGCTCTGCGCCAGCCGCGCGCCGACGGCGAGGCGCAGCGCCGAGGCGCGGCCGCCGCCGATCAGCGCCGTCGCCCTGACCGCGGCGATGCTCTCGGCGACGTCGCCGCGCGCCGCCAGCAGCAGCGCGCGATGTTCGGCGGCATAGGCGCCGGCGAGCGCACTGCCGCGCTTGGCATCGAGCACCGCGACCGGATCGCCATCGCGCGCGCCGAACGCGATCCATGCGCGCATCACCGGCACGAGGAAATCGAATGCGCCTTCGGATTCGATCCGGTCGACCTGGATCTGCGCGCCGCCCCAGTCGCCGCGGCGGACGGCATCGGTCATGAGGATGAGCCGCGCGTCGCTGGGCAGCACCTTCGCCTTGTCGAGGATCGCAGCCGCGCGCAGCGCCAGCCGTTCGTCGCCCGCGGCCATCGCCTGGCGAAAGGCGCGCATCGCCAGCACCGCATCGTCGGGCGCGGCGTCGAGCGCCGCCGCATAACCTGCGGCGGCCTCGCCGGCCCGGCCGCCGACATCCGCCGCCCGCGCCTGGATGTAGCCGACGATCGGCGACGGCGGGGACTTGCTCGCCGATGCCGGCGCGCCGGCGGCGGCCGCCAGCAGCAGCCCGGCGGAAACGAAGCGTGCGCTACATGTTCGGATAATTCGGTCCTCCGCCGCCCTCGGGCACGACCCAGTTGATGTTCTGGGTCGGGTCCTTGATGTCGCACGTCTTGCAGTGGACGCAGTTCTGCGCGTTGATCTGGAAGCGGGGATTGCCCTCGTCCTGACCGACCACCTCATAAACGCCGGCCGGACAATAACGCTGCGCCGGCTCGTCATAAAGCGGGAGATTGTGGGAAATCGGAACGTCGGGGTCCTTGAGGGTCAGGTGGATCGGCTGATCCTCCTCATGATTGGTGTTCGACAGGAACACCGAGGAGAGCCGGTCGAAGCTGAACACGCCGTCGGGCTTCGGATAGTCGATCTTGGCGCACTGGTCGGCATGCCACAATCTGGTGTGGTCGGGCTTGTGGCCGAAGGTGAAAGGCAGGCCGATCTTCAGATAGCGCATCCACATGTCGGTGCCGGCCACCAAGGTACCGAGCGTGCCGCCGAATTTCGACACCGACGGTTCGACGTTGCGGACCATCTTGAGTTCGGTCGCGATCCAGCTCTTGTCGAGCGCTTCGGGATAGGCGCTGAGCACGTCGCCGGCGCGATCGGCTGCGATCGCATCGAACGCGGCCTCGGCCGCCAGCATGCCCGATTTCATCGCGGTGTGGCTGCCCTTGATCCGCGGTACGTTCACGAACCCCGCCGAACAGCCGATCAGCGCGCCGCCCGGGAAGACCAGCTTGGGCACTGACTGCCAGCCGCCCTCGTTGATCGCGCGCGCACCATAGGAGACGCGCTTGCCGCCTGCGAGGATTTCGCGGATCGCCGGGTGGGTCTTCCAGCGCTGAAACTCCTGGAACGGCGACAGATGCGGATTCTTGTAGGACAGCGCGACGACGAAGCCGAGCGCGACCTGGCCATTGGCCTGGTGATAGAGGAAGCCGCCGCCCCAGGCGTCGTCGAGCGGCCAGCCCTGGGTGTGGATGACGCGGCCCGCCACATGCTTGGCCGGATCGATGTCCCATAATTCCTTGAGGCCGATGCCATAGACCTGAGGCTGGCAATCCGATTCGAGATCGAACAGCCGCTTGAGCTCCTTGGTCAGATGCCCGCGTACGCCCTCGGCGAAGAAGGTATATTTCGCGTGGAGCTCGAGGCCGGGCTGATAATCGCCCTTGTGCGTGCCGTCGCGCGCGACGCCCATGTCGCCGGTGGCGACGCCCTTGACCGATCCGTCCGCGTTGAACAGCACCTCGGCGGCGGCGAAGCCCGGGAAGATCTCGACGCCGAGCCCCTCGGCCTGCTCGGCCAGCCAGCGGCAGAGATTGCCGAGCGAGCCCGTATAGGTGCCCTTGTTGTTCATGAACGGCGGCATCATCAGATGCGGCATCTCCCACTTCTTGCCCGCGGTCAGCGCCCAATGGTGATTCTCGATCACCGGCGTGTCGGCCAGCGAGCAGCCCGAGGTCCGCCAGTCGGGCAGCAGTTCGTCGAGCGCCTTGGGATCGACGACCGCGCCCGACAGGATGTGTGCGCCGATCTCCGAGCCCTTTTCGAGCACGCAGACCGAAAGCTCGCTACCCTTTTCGGCCGCCAGTTGCTTCAGCCGGATCGCCGCGGAGAGGCCGGCCGGCCCGCCGCCGACGATCACCACGTCATAAGGCATCGATTCGCGTTCGCTCATATCTCTCGCTCCACCCGTTCCGCCACCCGGTCACGCCTCGCCGACGCGGCTCGTCCTGCCCAGAAACCGGTTTGTCATCATCGCCGGTGCATGATGATTGACCTGCTCGTCAACTGCCTAGCCTATAGGGCATATGCGGGCGGGAACCATTTTCAGCGATATCGAGCACGCGTTGAGTGCGCTCGACTGGTGGCGTGAAGCGGGCGTCGACGTCTTCGTGGGCGACGAACCGCACGACTGGCTCGGACGTCGGCGGGTGGCACCGGCCGCTCCGGCGCCGCCGCAGCGGGCGCCCGCCGCCGTGCTTCCCGATACGCTCGCGGACTTCCAGGCATGGCTTGCGACCAGCGACGATGTGCCCGAGGCGCGCTGGGGTTCGGGCCGCATCGCGCCCGCCGGCGATCCTGCCGCCGGGCTGATGATCGTCACCGACCTGCCCGATGCCGACGACGCGACTGACGGCCGCCTGCTCGCCGGCGCGCCGGGCCGGTTGTTCGACCGGATGCTCGCCGCGATCGGCCGCACCCGCGAAACCGTCTATCTGGCGCCGCTCGCCAGCATCCGCCCGGTCGGCGGCCGGATCGACGAGCCGAGCTTCGTCCGTCTCGCCGCGCTGATGCGCCATCATGTGATGCTGGCGCGACCCGGCACGCTGCTGCTGCTCGGCGACGCGCCGAACCGTGCGCTTCTGGGGATGGGCTTTGTCGCCGCACGCGATCGCTTACACATCGTTAACCATCAAGGCGTCAAGGTGAACGCCGTGGCAAGCTTCCACCCGCGCCAGCTGCTCCGGCAACCGGCACTCAAGGCGGAAGCGTGGCGCGACCTGATGTTGCTCACTGGGGGATCCGGCCTGTGAAGTTTGCCGTTTCGATATTCGCGCTCGCCGCCGCTGCGGCCGTCGCCACGCCGGCGCAGGCTGCGCCCGAGGCGGCGAACACCGCACGGGTGAAACCGGCCAGTCTGCCTGCCCTCCTCACCGCCGCCCAGCGCGACCAGTACCGCCAGGTCTTCGCCGCGATCCGCGCCGCCAGATGGGACGACGCCGCGGCCAGGCTCGACGGGCTGAAGGACGGCCCGCTGACCTATTATGCGCGCGCCGAACTCTATACCGCCAAGGGATCGCCCAAGGTCGAGCTGGCGGCGATCGAAGCCCTGCTCGCTGCCGCCCCCGAACTGCCGCAGGCGCCGCAGCTGGCCCGCCTGGCGCGGACGCGCGGCGCGATCGAGGTCGCCTCGATCCCCGAGCCGCAACGGCTCTCGTGGCTTGGCTCGGCGCCGATCCGCAAACGCGCCGCCTCGAACAGCAAGAGCGACCGTGTTGCCGCCGATCTCAGCGCGCGCGTCCTGCCGCTGATCAAGGAAGACCGTCCCTCCGACGCCGAGGCGCTGGTCGAGGAGAAGGCCGGCGATCTCACCCCCGAGGCGCTGACCGAATGGCGCCAGCGTGTCGCCTGGTCCTATTTCCTCACCGGCGAGGATGGTGCCGCCCGGGCGCTCGCCGCCAAGGCGCAGACCGGGCCGGGCGAATGGTCGGTGCAAGCCGACTGGGTTGCGGGACTCGCCGCATGGCGCCAGCGCGACTGCAAGGCGGCCTCGACCGCGTTCGAATCGGTCGCGCGCCGCGCCACCGATACCGAGTTGAGCGCGGCGGGCTATTATTGGTCGGCGCGTGCCGACATGGTCTGCGGCGCGCCGCAGAAGATCCAGCCCAAGCTGCGTGCCGCTGCGCGATCGGAAGAAACGTTCTACGGCCTGCTCGCATTGCAGGCGATGGGCCTGAAGCCGAAGCCCGACACCGGCGGCGAGCTGGTCGCCGCCGACTGGAAATCGCTGCAGGGCAATTCGAACATCCGCGTCGCCGCCGCTCTGTCCGAGATCGGCGAACTGCACGCCGCCGACGAACTGCTGCGCTTCCATGCGCGAATCTGCAACAGCGCCGATCATGCCGCCCTCCTCCATCTCGCCAAGCGGCTGAACCTGCCGACGACGCAGCTCTGGCTGTCGCAGAACGGCCCGGCTGGCACCCACCCCGGCGCGAGCGCGCGCTATCCCGCGCCCGACTGGACGCCCGACGGCGGCTGGCGCGTCGATCGATCGCTGGTGTTCGCGCACGCGCTGCAGGAATCGCGCTTCCGCACCGACGTCGTCAGCCCGGCCGGCGCTTATGGCCTGATGCAGATCATGCCCGCTGCGGCGATGGACATTTCGCGCCGCAAGGGCACGAACTGGTCGCGCGACAAGCTGACCGACCCCGGCACCAATATGGAATATGGCCAGTCGCACCTCGAATCGCTGCGCGACTTTCCCGGCACGCAGGGGCTGCTGCCCAAGGTGATCGCCGCCTATAATGCCGGCCCGGCGCCGGTGCGCGACTGGAACGCGCGCGCGCGCGACATGGGCGATCCTTTGCTCTACATCGAGAGCATCCCCTATTGGGAAACGCGCGGCTATGTCGCGATCATCCTGCGCAATTACTGGATGTACCAGAGCCAGGCCGGCCAGGACTCGACCAGCCTGAAGGCGATGGCGCAGGGCATGTGGCCGCGCTTCCCGGGCATGGCCGGCGCGACGGCGGTACGGCTCGATTCGGTGTCCGGCGTCGCCAGTGCCGATTGACGAGGGCCGCAGCTTCGTCCCCGTCCGCATCGCCGTCCTGACGGTTTCCGACACGCGCGACCGGACCGAGGATCGGTCGGGCGACACGCTGGTCGAGCGGCTGACCGCGGCGGGGCACATCCTCGCCGATCGCATGATCGTGAAGGACGAGGCCGATCTGATCGTCGCGCGCCTGCACGCATGGATCGACGACCCTGAGGTGGACTGCGTGATCACCACCGGCGGCACCGGCGTCACCGGCCGCGACGTCACGCCCGAGGCGCTCGCGCGGGTCGCCGACAAGGACATTCCGGGCTTCGGCGAACTGTTCCGCTGGCTGAGCTTCAAGACGATCGGCACCTCGACGATCCAGTCGCGCGCCTGCGCCTGCGTCACGCGCGGCACCTATATCTTCGCGCTGCCCGGCTCGACCGGGGCAGTCAAGGACGGCTGGGACGGCATATTGGCGAGCCAGCTCGATATCCGCCACCGGCCCTGCAACTTCGTCGAACTGATGCCGCGGCTGCTGGAGCGATGAGGATGCTCCCTCTCCCCTTTGGGGGAGTTGAGCCCGATTTCCGGGTCGATCGTGCCCCCGGCACGATCTTCGGAACGCCGGGGGCGTTCCGAACCCGGCAATCGAGCAGAACTGGTTGGGGTGAGGGTCCGAGCGGAGCGAGGATTGTGAACTCACCCTCACCCTCCCAAGCCTGCGGCTTGGGCCCCTCCCTCTCCCCCGAGGGGAGAGGGCAAAAATGCTTAATCCCGCACTCGCGCGAATCGCTCGGGCGTCATCACATCGATGTTGGTGAACAAACTCTGCATGTGTCCGACATTCCACGTCACGATCCGTCCGATGCCGCTCGCGACCGCCGCCTCGCCGATCAGGCGATCGTACAGGCGCGCACCGATGCCGCCACCCTGCGCATAATCCTGAAGCGCGGCATAGGTTCGGGCTGGTGTCAGTCCGACCAGAATCGTGACGGCACGGATGCTGTCCAGCGCCGCACGGGCTTCCTCGGGGGTGAAACGGAACGGTGCGCGCTCCGTGCGGCGCGTCAATGTGCTGTACGCCTCGGCAAAGCTATGCGCGGCGACCGCGAACTGCCACCGGCCGTCGTCGGCGAAAAGGTTCGACGAAGGCGCGTGATGCTCGTGCGCTTCGACCAGCATCGCGATGACGACGTTGCTGTCGAGCAGCGCGTCAATCGCCAAGATCGCGCTCGCGAACGGCGTCGAGCGCTTCATCCGCGTCGGCGAGGCTGATCGTCGGACCGGTCGATGGGAGCACCAATATCCGTCCGTGCGGCACGAGTCGGCCGACTGTGGTCTTCGCGCCGGGCGGCACATAGGCACGCAACGCATCCTCGACGACCTGCGTGACCGTCATCCCGGTCAGCGTCGCGAGTTCATGCGCGCGCGTTCGCGCGAACGCTGAGCGAACATTGAACTGAATCCGATTCGCGCGTGCCATGACCCCGCCATCCTATCGCTCTTTCCTGATTTCGGCTAGCCGTTTTCACGTCGTGGCTAGCCACGTCGGTGGCCGCCATCGGCTCTCCAACTTCGTCAAACTGATGCTGCGGTTGCTGGACCGGTGAGGATGCTCCCTCTCCCCTTTGGGGGAGTTCAGCCCGATTTCCGGGTCGATGGTGCCCCCGGCACGATCTTCGGAACGCCGGGGGCGTTCCGAACCCGGAAATCGAGCAGAACTGGTTGGGGTTCGCGGTAGGGACGCCCATTACTGAGCGCCCCCCCGCACAGAACCGTACAAGCGGCTTTCCCGCATACGGCTCCCACCGAGGGTATTTGACGGCGAAGCGCTCGCTTGGCCATGGGTGGAGGATACGCGGCTTTGGGAGCCAGTAGGCTGCGATCCTGTCGAGTCGCAGCCACGTCGTGCGATCCTTTTCGCTGCGCCGCTTGAGCGAGCGCCGCCAAAGGTCGATGACGTGATGTCGGAACGCCCCCAGCACCCGACTGTTTGTCGGTACTGCATGGTAAGCGAAGAACCCGGCAACCACCTGCCCCAGCCATGCCCCTTGCTCGGGAATGGACTGATGTCTTCGTCGTCGCAACTCTTCCTTGATCGCCTGGAGTCTGGCTCTCACGCGGTCGCGCCGGGACTTCCTCTTGACGAGAAAGCCGCCCCGGCGTGATCGACTGCAGATGAACGTGAACCCCAGAAAATTGAAAGTTTCCGGCTTTCCAAGACCGGCCCTCGCACGATCGGCATCCGCATGTCTACCGAATGCGATCAAACGGGTCTTGTCCGGATGGAGCGACAATGCATACACTCCTAACCGCTCACGCATCTCGTCGAGGAAGCGCCTCGCATCGGTTTCATGCTCGAAGCCCAGCACCAGATCGTCGGCATATCGCACGATGATCATGTCGCCTTCGGCCTCTTCACGTCGCCAGTCCGCGGCCCACAGGTCGAGAACGTAGTGCAGGTAGATGTTGGCCAGCAGCGGTGAGATCACCGATCCCTGACCCGTACCCGTCTCGTTCACGCTCACGACACCGTCTTCCAATACGCCCGCTTTCAGCCATTTCTGGATCAAACGGATGATGCGCTTGTCGCCGATTCTCCGTTCGACGAAGCCGATCAGTTCTGCCTGACTGACCGCGCCGAAAAAATTCTGGATATCGGCATCTACTATCCAGTTCACCTTCGCGGTGGTGATCCCGACCATCAACGCATCCAGCGCATCGTGCTGGCCGCGCTTGGGTCGGAACCCGTAGCTGAAGCCGAGGAACTCCTCCTCGTAAATGGCATTCAGCAGCGTTTGTACCGCCTTCTGGACGATCTTGTCCTCGAGCGCGGCGATCGCGAGCGGACGCTGTTTCCCGTCGGCCTTCGGAATATAAACTCGCCGTGACGGTTGCGCCCGATACGTCCCCCGATGGACTCGCATGTGCAGATCGTCGAGCCGAGACTCCAGATCGCATGCGTAGTCCGACCATGTGACACCGTCCCCGCCCGGCGCTGCGTCCCGCTTCAATGCAAGGAATGCCCGCCGGAGAAGGTCGATACCAATATGATGCAGGAGCGCGGTGAACTTACCCTTCCTGTCCAACCTTGCAGCTTCTCCCCCGCCTTCGCGGGGGCAGGCTACTGCGATCGAGCGCAGGTGACACATCTACCCGGTGCTGCGCCCGGAACGTGCTTTGCTCTCTCGCATTTCCCCCGGCCCCCGTGCTTGGCTCCGCCCACTCCTCCGCCGGTCCTCCGGCTTCGTTCGCAGGTTTCACAGCTACTATCACGGGGCCAGACTTCTCGTGTCCGTTCATCTCAGGCTACGGCTCCTCACCTTCCCAAAGCGGACCGGCGCGGCGCAACCCGCCCGGCCGGACACGACATCTCCCATTAGCCACTGCCCCCGCGAAGGCGGGGGTTCCGACACGATCCTTTTGTACGTGATGGGGTCTTCGACCACGGCAGAGCGTCGGCGCCATCGCATAGCGGCACCGCACATGTTGCCTTCGGCGCCCTCAAAGGCCTCGGCCTCTGCAAGTTTTCGGCTTTCGCGGCTCTATAACCCACCCCACACAATCGCTGTGTACGCTTCACCCCAGCCGTCGCCGGCTGACATGCAACACTCGCTAACGGGCGCCCGCTACGGCCTACCCGCACCGGTCTTCCACCGGCTGGATCGCGCCAGCTTGCCTGGCGCACTGAGGGCCCGAAGGGCGAGACCCGCTCAGGCCCTCACCCTGACCTGCTGCGCAGGTCTGTCCCTCTCCCGCAAGCGGTAGAGGGCAGAAGTGGCCCTCAATCCAGGTTCGGCCGCAGCCAGCGCTGGGCGGTGTCCATGTCGATCTCGCGGCGCGCGGCATAGTCGGTGACCTGGTCCGGCCCCACGCGCGCGACACCGAAATATTCGCTTTCGGGATGGCCGAAATAGAAGCCCGAGACCGCCGCGGTCGGCCACATCGCGAAACTTTCGGTCAAGGTGATGCCGGTGTTGGCGGTGCCGTCGATCAGGTCGAACAGGATCGGCTTCAGCGAATGGTCGGGGCAGGCCGGATAGCCCGGCGCGGGGCGGATGCCGCGATATTGCTCGCGGATCAGCGCCTCGTTGGTCAGCTGCTCACCCTCGGCATAGCCCCACAAGCTGGTGCGGACATGCTGGTGCAGGCGTTCGGCGAACGCCTCGGCGAGACGATCGGCCAGCGCCTTGAGCAGGATGTCGCGATAATCGTCATGCTCGGCCTTGAAGCGCGCGAGATGCGGCTCGATGCCGTGGCCCGCGGTCACCGCGAAACCGCCGATCCAGTCGCCGGCGGGATCGATGAAATCAGCGAGGCACATATTGGCGCGGCCCTCGCGCTTCTTCACCTGCTGGCGCAGGAACGGCATCCGCACATCGCCCGATTCGGTCGCGATCAGCACGTCGTCGCCGTCGCGGCGGCATGGCCACAGCGCCGCGACGCCGGTCGCGGTCAGCCATTTCTCGGCGATGATCTGGTCGAGCATCGCCTGCGCGTCGGCGAACAGGCTGCGCGCGCTCTCGCCGACCACCGCATCGTCGAGGATCGCCGGATAATTGCCCGCCAGTTCCCAGGCGCGGAAGAACGGCGTCCAGTCGATACAGTCGCGCAGGTCGGCCAGATCCCACTCTGGAAACACGTGCACGCCGGGCTGCCGGGGCGCACCGGGCTTGAGCGACAGATCGGCGACGAACGCATTGGCGCGCGCCTCGGCCAAAGTCGCCAGCTCGCTCTGGCCCTTGTTGGCGCGGGCGACGCGGACAGCCTCGTAATCGGCGGCGGTCTTGTCGACGAACGCGTCGCGCTGCGTATCGCTCATCAAGGTCGAGGCGACGCCGACCGCGCGGCTGGCGTCGAGCACATGGATCACCGGCCCGTCATAAGCGGGGGCGATGCGCAAGGCGGTGTGGACCTTCGACGTCGTCGCGCCGCCGATCAGCAGCGGCATTCCCATGCCGGCGCGCTGCATTTCGGCGGCGACCGTGACCATCTCGTCGAGCGACGGCGTGATCAGCCCGCTGAGGCCGATGATGTCGGCATCATTCTCGTTGGCGGCCTTGAGGATGTTCATCCACGACACCATCACGCCGAGATCGATCACCTCATAACCGTTGCACTGGAGCACGACCCCGACGATGTTCTTGCCGATATCGTGGACGTCGCCCTTGACCGTCGCCATCACGATCCGGCCCTTCGAGCGGTCGCCGGCGACCTTGCTCGCCTCGATATAGGGCAGCAGATGCGCGACCGCCTTCTTCATCACCCGCGCCGACTTGACGACCTGCGGCAGGAACATCTTGCCCGATCCGAACAGGTCGCCGACCACGTTCATGCCGTCCATCAGCGGGCCTTCGATCACTTCGATCGGCCGCGCGAACAGCTGGCGCGCTTCCTCGGTATCGTCGACGACGAACGCGTCGATGCCCTTGACCAACGCATGTTCGAGCCGCTTGACCACCGGCCAGGAGCGCCATTCCTCGGCGGCCTTCTCGGCGACGGCATCGGTGCCGCGGAATTTCTCGGCGATCGCGATCAGCACCTCGGTGGAATCAGCGGTGCGATCCCAGATCACGTCCTCGCACGCCTCGCGCAGCACCGGATCGATCGCGTCATAGACGTCGAGCTGGCCGGCATTGACGATGCCCATGTCCATCCCCGCCTGAATCGCGTGAAAGAGGAACACCGAATGCATCGCGCGGCGGACGGGTTCGTTGCCGCGGAACGAGAAACTGAGGTTGGAGACGCCGCCGGAGATATGGCAGCCGGGGCAGAGCCGGCGAATCTCGCGCGTCGCCTCGATGAAGTCGATCGCGTAGCGGCGATGCTCGTCGATGCCGGTCGCGACCGCGAAGATGTTGGGGTCGAAGATGATGTCCTCGGGCGGGAAACCGTCCTCGGTCAGCAATTTGTAGGCGCGCTGGCAGATCTCGATCTTGCGCTCCCTGGTGTCGGCCTGGCCGACTTCGTCGAACGCCATCACGACGACCGCGGCGCCATAAGCGCGGACCTTGCGCGCATGGAACAGGAAGGCTTCCTCGCCCTCCTTCATGCTGATCGAATTGACGATCGGTTTGCCCGACACGCATTTCAGCCCGGCCTCGATCACGCTCCATTTCGAACTGTCGATCATCAGCGGCACGCGCGCGATATCGGGCTCGGCCGCGATCAGCTTGAGGAAGGTGGTCATCGCAAATTCGGCGTCGAGCAGGCCCTCGTCCATGTTGACGTCGACGATCTGCGCGCCGTTCTCGACCTGCTGGCGCGCGACCTCGACCGCTTTGGTGTAGTCGCCGGCCATGATCAGCTTCTTGAACGCCGCCGATCCAGTGACGTTGGTGCGCTCGCCGATATTGACGAAGGTGGCGCGTGCGGGGGCTGGCGTCGGGTCGGACAGGTCGGGTGCGGTTGCCACAATCGTCTTTCTCTGGGGAGGTCAGGCAGGCGGGATCAGGCCGCCAAAATCAGGCAGCCAAAATCATCGGTTCGAGCCCGGCGAGCATCGCCAGTCGCGGCGGCGCGGGGATGCGGCGCGGTTGGCGGCCATGGACGGCGTGGCGCATCGCCGCGATATGCGCCGGCGTCGTGCCGCAGCAGCCGCCGACGATGTTGATCAGGCTGGTCTCCGCCCATTCGCGGATGAAGCCGCCGGTGGTGTCGGGCTGCTCGTCATATTGGCCGAGTTCGTTGGGCAGGCCGGCATTCGGATAGACCATCACCAAAGTGTCGGCGATGCCCGAAATGCTGGCGACGTGCGGGCGCAGTTCGGGCGCGCCGAACGAGCAGTTGAGGCCGATCGTCAGCGGCCGCGCATGGCGCACGCTCGCCCAGAACGCCTCGATCGAATGGCCCGACAGGTTGCGCCCCGACATGTCGGTGACGGTGAAGGACAGCATCACCGGCACTTCTTCCCCGCGCGCTTCGGCGGCCTCGTACACCGCCATGATCCCGGCCTTGGCGTTGAGCGTGTCGAACACCGTCTCGATCAGGATGAAATCGGCGCCGCCATCGAGCAGCGCGTCGGTCTGGTCGCGATAGACGTCCTTGAGCTCGTCGAAGGTGATCGCGCGATAGCCCGGATCGTTGACGTCGGGCGACAGCGACAAGGTCTTGTTGGTCGGCCCGATCGCGCCGGCGACGAAGCGCGGGCGGCCGTCCCTGGCCTCGGCCGCGTCCGCCGCGTCGCGCGCGATCTGGGCGGCGGCGTGGTTGATGTCGCGCACCAGATGCTCGGCGCCATAATCGGCCTGGCTGATCGTGTTGGCGTTGAAGGTGTTGGTCGACACGATGTCCGAACCGGCATCGAGATAGGCCTCGGTGATCTCGGCGATCACGTGCGGGCGGCTGATCACCAGCAGGTCGTTATTGCCCTTCTGGTCGAGATCGAGATGCAACCCGCCGCGATATTCGGCCTCGGTCAGGCGATAATTCTGGATCATCGTGCCGAACGCGCCATCGGTCAGCAGGATGCGCTTCGCCGCTTCCGCACGCAGACGCGCGGCGGCGGCCGAGGGAATCAATGTCGTCATGCTGCCTTCTCCGTCAGCGTGCCGCCGACCGGCCGAAGCCCGAGCAGATGGCAGATCGCATAGCTCAGCTCGGCGCGGTTGAGCGTGTAGAAGTGGAAGTCGCGCACGCCGCCGGCATAGAGCTTGCGGCACAGCTCGCCGGCGATCGTCGCGGCGATCAGCTGGCGGGCGGCGGGGTGATCGTCGAGGCCCTCGAACAGCCGGCCCATCCATTCGGGGATGGCGGCACCGCACATCGCCGCGAACTTGCGGGTCTGCGCGACGTTCGAGACCGGCAAGATGCCCGGCACGATCTCGGCAGCGATGCCCGCCGCGGCGGCGCGATCGCGGAAGCGGAAAAAGGCCTCGGGCGAGAAGAAGAACTGGCTGATCGCGCGGTGGGCGCCGGCGTCGAGCTTGGCCTTGAGATTGTCGAGGTCGGACGCGGTCGACAGCGCTTCGGGATGCGTTTCGGGATAGGCGGCGACCGAGATCTCGAACGGCCGCACCGCCTTCAGTCCGGCGACCAGATCGGCGGCGCCGGTGAAACCGTCCGGGTGCGGCGCGAACCGCTCGCCCTCACGCGGCGGATCGCCGCGCAGCGCGACGATGTGGCGCACGCCGGCCTGCCAGTAATTCTCGGCGACCTCGGCGATCTCGGCCTTGCTGGCGTCGACGCAGGTCAGATGCGCGGCGGCCGGGATATTGGTCTCGCTGGCGATGCGCGCGACGGTGGCGTGCGTGCGCTCGCGGGTCGAGCCGCCGGCGCCGTAGGTGACCGAGACGAAGCGCGGGTTGAGCGGGGCGAGCGTCTTGATCGCCTCCCACAGGCTCTGCTCCATCTTGTCCGACTTCGGCGGAAAGAATTCGAACGAGACGCGGGCGTCGCCCGCGAGATCGGCGAAGAGCGGCGCGTCGAGCGCGCGGCGGGCCTCTTCCAGCTGTCCAAGTGAAAGGTTCATGCGGCCTGCTCCGTTGCCTCTATCGTTTCTCGATGGTGGGCCGCGGGCTTGCGCCCGAGCCAGAGATTGACGGTCAATTCGCCACCGCCCAGCCGTTCGACCCGTTCGACCGACAGGCCGGACTCGTCGAACCAGCGCGCGATCTGGTCGTCGTCGAAGCCCAGGCGGGCATGTGCGTCCTGCATGCGCAGGTCCTCGCGCTCGTGCGGCGCGAAGTCGGCGATCAGGATGCGGCCGCCATCGTCGAGCAGCCGTGTGGCCTCGGCAATCGCCGCCGCCGGCTGATGCGCGAAATGCAGCACCTGATGCAGGATCACGACGTCGGCCGAACCGGCGCGCAGCGGCAGCGCATACATATCGCCCTGGCGCAGCTCGACATTGCCGAGCGCGCGGTCGGCGAGCTTGGCGCGGGCGAGGCGCAGCATTTCGGGGCTGCGATCGACGCCGAACGCGGTCGCGGCGCGGCCGGCGAACAATTCGATCATCCGGCCGGTGCCGGTGCCGATATCGACCAGCCGGCCGAGCGGCCCCGCGCCGAGGACATCGGCCATCGCCGCCTCGACCTCGCTCTCGGCGACATGGAGCGAGCGGATCGCGTCCCACTGATCGGCATGCTGCGCGAAATAGCGCTCCGCCGAGGCCGCGCGCTCGGCGCGCACCGCGGCCAGCCGGGCGGCGTCGGTGAGCGTCCAGTGATCGCCGCCGTCGAGTCGCGCCCAGGCGTCGATCGCTTCGAGCAAGGGCTGGACGCGCGGCGGATCGCCGAGTCCCAGGAATACCCAGCTCCCCTCCTTGCGGCGGATGGTGAGGCCGGCATCGGCGAGGATCTTGACATGACGCGAGACGCGCGGCTGGCTTTGTCCCAGCACCTGCGCCAGTTCGCCGACCGAAAGCTCCATCGCGCGCAACAGCACGAGGATGCGCAGCCGCGTGGGATCGGCGGCGGCGCGGAAAACATCGAGGGCGGTCGACGACATGATTTCAAGACATAAGGATATCTTTATATCGATGTCAAGGCTGGCTCGGAATGCGACGGCGGATGCGTCCGGGCTTGCCTGCCCGCGCTGCGGACGGTAATTCCCGCGCAGACCGGACCGAAGCCGTTCCGGATTCTATGGCCCGGATCCTATGGCCTGAAACACAGGGGAAGATGTTTATGAAGACGATTTTCGCGCTCTCGCTCGCCGCCGCAGCTTCGCTGGGCCTCGCCGCCTGCACCGACAAGGCCCAGAACGAGACGGCTGAGGCCGCCAATGTCATGGCCACCGACACGATCAACGCCACCGACCAGGCCGGCGACGATCTCGAGGCCGCGACCAATGGCGCGATGGACAGCGTCGAGAACGGCATGGACGCGATGGGTTCGGCGGCGAGCAACGCCGCCGACAAGACCGGCGACGCGATGAAGGATGCCGGCGACGCGATCAAGAACGAAGCCAAATAGGCCATAGACGCCAGATTAGGTTGAGTGGATCGACCGCAACGGGGCCGCCTCTCTCACCGGAGCGCGGCCCTTTGCATTGGAGACCGAGCGATGAGCCTGCGCATGTTCCTGCTGGCCCCGGCGATCCTGCTCGCCGCCTGCGGTGCCGACGACAATGATCCGGGCGTCGGCGGCGTCACCGTGGGCGAGGCGCGCGCGCTCAACGAAGCGGCGGCGATGCTCGACAACCAGACCGCGGCGCAGGGCGTGGTCAGCGACCCGACCGTGCCGGCGGCGGAGAATGCGAGCCGGTGAGCGCCGGTCGGTCAGGAAGGTCCCCAGTGTCCCTGAAAATTGGCGAGCGGATCCGGCACGGCACCGGTTTGTCGGTGCGCTAAGTACAACTCCCTATATCGGCACTGCGTCAAATTCCCGAAAACCGCCTGGAAACGGGCCCTACTGCGCCCGCCAGGCAAAGCGGGGTCATGACCAATGTTTCTGGAGCTTTCGGGTCGCAGCGCAGCACCGCATCGGGACTCCGGGCCGAATGGCTGCGAGACCTGTGGCGTCCGCAGCGAGGCGATCTGCGCTTCGCTGCCGCCGGTCGACCTGCGCGCGCTCGGCCGCCTCGGCCGTCGCGTGCATCTGCGGCGCGGCCAGACCCTGATGTGGGAGCGTGACGAGTCGGTGCTGGTCGGCAATGTCATCGAAGGCATGCTCAAGCTCTCGACGATGACGGGCGACGGCCGCGAGCAGATCGTCGGCATCGTCTATCCGTCCGACTTCATCGGCAGGCCGTTCGGCCGGAACAGCAAGCAGAGCGTCACCGCGCTGACCGACGCCCAGGTCTGCATCTTCCGGCGCGACGCCTTCGACAGCTTCGCCGAAACGCATGCCGGCATCGAACAGGCGCTGTTGCGCCGGACGCTCGACGACCTCGACCGTGCCCGCCACTGGATGCTGCTGCTCGCGCGCAATTCCGCCCCGCAGCGCGTCGCCAGCCTGCTGGTCGAAATGAGCGACCGGCTGGGCGGAGCGGACGGCGCGGAGATCGTCCTGCCGCTCAGCCGGCAGCAGATGGCCGATGTGCTGGGGATGGCGATCGAAACCGTGAGCCGGACGATGACGCGGTTCCGCAAGGCCGGCCTGATCGCACTTCCGGGCGGACGGCGGCTGATCGTTCGCCAGCGTGCCTTGCTGGAAGACATGACCAACAGCTGAGTCCGCGCGCTTTTTTGACTTGGAACAATGTTCCAGCCGCCTGGCCCGACCAAGACCGGGTCCCGAACTTTGGGGCAGAAGATGGAAAATACGGTGATCAAGGCCGGCGGCTGGCTGGGCCTGGGCTTCGTGGCGGTCGCCGCCGCCGCGCTGGCACGGGACTGGGGCTTCGCGGTGCAGATGTGGACCGTCGCCGGCGCGGCGCTGGTCGCGCTGCTGGTGACGATGCGCAATCTCGATCTAACGGTGCCGGCGGGACCAGGCGCCGCCGTCCGGCCATCCGGCTATTATGACGACGTGATCCGGTGGGGCACGATCGCCACGCTGTTCTGGGGCATCGCCGGCTTCCTGGTCGGGCTCTACATCGCGTTGCAGCTCGCCTTTCCGATGCTCAACCTCGGGCTCGAATATACGACGTTCGGGCGGCTGCGGCCGCTCCACACCTCGGCGGTGATCTTCGCGTTCGGCGGCAACGCGCTGATCTGCACGAGCTTCTGGGTCGTCCAGCGCACCTGCCGCGCGCGCCTCGCCTTTCCCGCCCTCGCCCGCTTCGTGTTCTGGGGCTACCAGCTGTTCATCGTCCTGGCCGCCACCGGCTATCTGCTGGGCATCACCGAGGGCCGTGAATATGCCGAGCCCGAATGGTATGTCGACATCTGGCTGACGATCGTCTGGGTCAGCTATCTGATCGTGTTTCTCGGCACGATCGTGAAGCGGCACGAGCCGCACATCTACGTCGCCAACTGGTTCTATCTGGCGTTCATCGTCACCGTGGCGATGCTCCACCTCGTCAACAATCTGTCGATGCCGGTCAGCCTGTTCGGGTCCAAATCCTATTCGGCCTTCGCCGGCGTGCAGGATGCGCTGACGCAATGGTGGTATGGCCATAATGCGGTCGGCTTCTTCCTGACCGCCGGCTTCCTCGGCATGATGTATTATTTCGTGCCCAAGCAGGCCGAGCGTCCGGTGTTCAGCTACCGGCTGTCGATCGTCCATTTCTGGTCGCTGATCTTCCTCTACATCTGGGCGGGTCCGCACCATCTTCACTACACGGCGCTGCCCGACTGGGCGCAGACGCTGGGCATGGTGTTCTCGGTGATGCTGTGGATGCCGAGCTGGGGCGGCATGATCAACGGCCTGATGACGCTGTCCGGCGCGTGGGACAAGATCCGCACCGATCCGATCATCCGCATGCAGGTCCTGGCGCTCGCCTTCTACGGCATGAGCACGTTCGAAGGGCCGCTGATGTCGATCAAGAGCGTCAACTCGCTGTCGCATTACACCGACTGGACGATTGGCCATGTCCATAGCGGCGCGCTCGGCTGGGTCGGCATGATCAGCTTCGCGGCGATCTATTTCCTCGTGCCCCGCCTGTGGCGGCGCGAGCGGCTCTACTCGCTGCGGATGATCAACTGGCACTTCTGGTGCGCGACGCTGGGCATCGTCCTCTACGCCTCGTCGATGTGGGTGGCGGGCATCATGCAGGGCCTGATGTGGCGCGCTTATGGGGCCGACGGCTACCTCGTCTATGCCTTCGCCGATGTCGTCGCCGCGATGCAGCCCTATTATCTGATCCGCGCCGCGGGCGGCGGACTCTATCTGCTGGGCGCGCTCTTCATGGCCTGGAACATCGCCCAGACCATCCGCGGCAAGCTGCGCGACGAGGCGCCGATGGCCGACCCACCCTATGATCCGGTCAAGGATCGGCCGTTGCCGGCACGCGCCCCCACCCCCGCCGACGGGACCGTGCCCAAACCCGCACCCGCGCCCGAGCCCGAGCCCGAGCCCGTACTCGTCACTGCCGCGTGAGAGGACAGTCCATGACCACCAAATTCTTCGATCACGGCAGGATCGAGCGCAACATCACACTGCTGCTGGTGCTGTCGCTGATCACCGTCGCGATCGGCGGCATCGTCGAAATCGCGCCGCTGTTCTGGATCGACTCGACGGTCGAGAAGGTGAAGGGGATGCGCCCCTACACGCCGCTCGAACTGGCCGGACGCAACGTCTACATCCGCGAGGGCTGCTATAATTGCCACAGCCAGATGATCCGCCCGTTCCGCGACGAGGTCGAGCGCTATGGCCATTACAGCCTGGCGGCCGAGAGCATGTACGACCATCCGTTCCAGTGGGGGTCGAAGCGCACGGGCCCCGATCTCGCCCGCGTCGGCGGGCGCTATTCGGACGAGTGGCACGTCCAGCATCTGGTCGATCCCCGCGCGGTCGTGCCGGAGTCGATCATGCCGCCCTATGCGTTCCTGCGCGAACGCGACCTTCCGACCGCCGATATCCGCGATCACCTCGTCGCGCAGCGCCGGGTGGGCGTGCCCTATAGCGACGCCGATCTCGACAAGGCGCTCGACGACCTGACGGCGCAGGCCGATCCCGCGGCCGATCCGACCGAGCTGCAGAAGCGCTACCCGAAGGCGCAGGCGCGCGATTTCGACGGCGACCCCGCGCGGCTGACCGAGATGGATGCGCTCGTCGCCTATCTGCAGATGCTCGGCACGCTGGTCGACACCCGCGCCGCCGAACCGATGGAGCAGCCGCGATGACCTACGATGCGTTGCGCCATGCCGCCGACAGCTGGGGGCTGTTGTTCCTCACGCTCGTCTTCCTGCTCGCGCTCTGGCGGGCGTGGCGGCCATCGGCGCGCGTTCATCATGACGACGCCAGCCAGATCCCCTTTCGCGATGAAAGACCCGGCGATGAAAGACCCCGCTAAAGATCCCGCCCAGCCGGACACCACCGGCCATGAATGGGACGGCATCCGGGAACTCGACAATCCGCTGCCGCGCTGGTGGCTGTGGATCTTCTACGCCTGCATCGTCTTCGCGATCGGCTATGCGATCGCCTATCCCGCGATCCCGCTGATCGATCGCGCGACGACCGGGACGCTCGGCTGGAGCAGCCGCGGCCAGCTGTCCGAGGATATGGCGAGCGCCAATGCGCCGCGCGTCGCGATGGAGCGCCGGCTGGCGACGATCGCGATCGACCGGCTGCCGACCGATTCACCGCTGATGCACGCCGCCATCGAGGGCGGCCGGGCGGCGTTCAAGGTCCATTGCGTGCAATGCCATGGTTCGGGCGCCGCCGGCAGCAGGGGCTATCCCAATCTCAACGACGACGACTGGCTGTGGGGCGGCGATCGCGCCACGATCCGCCAGACCTTGCTCCACGGCATTCGCCAGCCCGGCGACGACGACACGCGCCTGTCGCAGATGCCGGCGTTCGGACGCGACGGCATATTGAAGCCCGGCGAGATCCAGGATGTCGTTTCGCACGTCCGCCTCGCGGCGCGGATCGAGGCGCCGAGCCCCTCGGCGATCCGCGGCCGGGCGCTGTTCGCGGCGAACTGCGCCGCCTGCCATGGCGCCGATGCCAAGGGCAATCGCAGCCTCGGCGCGCCGGACCTGACCGACGCGATCTGGCTCTATGGCGGTGACCGCGAGACGCTGACCGCAACGATTACGAACGCCCGCGCGGGCGTGATGCCGGCGTGGGGCCGGCGGCTCGATCCCGCGACGGTCAACATGCTGACGGCCTATGTCCACTCGCTGGGCGGGGGCGAGTAGAATGGCAGCGTATGACGACCGTACGGGCAGGCGCGGCGGGCTCTACGCCCGTCGCGCCGACATCTTTCCGCGCGCCGTCGACGGCCACTACCGGCGGCTGAAATGGGCGATCATGGCGATCACCCTGACGATCTATTATGTCACGCCCTGGCTGCGCTGGGATCGCGGCCCCTATGCGCCGGACCAGGCGGTGCTGGTCGATATGGCGCACCAGCGCTTCTACATGTTCGCGATCGAGATCTGGCCGCACGAATTCTATTATCTCGCCGGCCTGCTGGTGATGGCCGGTGTCGGCCTGTTCCTCGTCACCTCCACCGTCGGCCGCGCCTGGTGCGGCTATGCCTGTCCGCAGACGGTGTGGACCGACCTGTTCATCCACATCGAGCGCGCGATCGACGGCGATCGCAACGCGCAATTGCGTCTGAAACAGGCGCCTTGGACGCCTGCCAAGATCGCGCGCCGCGCCGCCAAGCATGGCGCCTGGCTGGCGGTGGCGCTGCTGACCGGCGGCGCGTGGGTGTTCTACTTCGCCGACGCGCCGTCGCTGGCCCACGACCTGTTCGACGGCTCCGCCGCGACGATCGCCTATGCGACGATCGGCGTGCTGACCTTCACCACTTTTGCGCTGGGCGGGCTGATGCGCGAACAGGTCTGCATCTACATGTGCCCGTGGCCGCGCATCCAGGGGGCGATGCTCGACGAGCGTTCGCTGATCGTCACCTACAAGCACTGGCGCGGAGAACCGCGCAGCCACGGCGTCAAACGCAGCGAAGCCGGCGGCGATTGCATCGACTGCTCAGCCTGCGTCCAGGTCTGCCCGACCGGGATCGATATCCGCGAAGGGCCGCAGCTGGCCTGCATCACCTGCGCGCTGTGCATCGATGCGTGCGACGCGATGATGGCCAAGGTCGGGCGCCCGCGCGGGCTGATCGACTATGCCACGCTCGAGGATTGCAGCGCTGAGGCGGCGGGCGCTGAGCCGGTGCCGATTCGCCGCACGCTGATGCGTGCCCGCACCTTTGCCTATGGCGGGCTGTGGGGCGCGGTCGGCCTGGCGATGCTGTTCGCGGTCGGCACGCGGCCGCGCCTCGATCTCGCCGTGGCGCACGATCGCAATCCGCAGTGGGTGCGGCTGTCCGATGGTTCGGTGCGCAACGCCTACACCGTCAGGTTGCGCAACATGCAATCGCGTCCGCGCACCGTGCGGCTCGCGATCGCGGGCCTCGGCGGCGGCGCGATGTGGAGCGGGCCTGCGAGCGAGGCCGCCGCCGCGCGGGCGCTTTCGTTCACACTGGGACCGGACCGGGTGGAGGAGCGCCGCATCTATGTGCGCGCACCCGGCGCCGGGCCGCAAAGCGCATCGTTCCGGTTTTCCCTGGCGGCCACCGACGGCGATCCAGCCGGCGACAGCGACCAAGCCAGTTTCGAGCGACCGGGGGCAATGCCATGACGAAGCCATTCACCGGACGGCACATGGCATTGTCGATGCTGGGCTTCTTCGCGGTCGTGATCGCGGTGAACCTGACGATGGCGACGCTCGCCAGTCGCAGCTTCGGCGGCACCGTCGTCGACAACAGCTATGTGGCGAGCCAGAACTTCAACCGCTGGCTCGACGCGGCCGAACGCCAGAAGGCGAAGGATTTCGTTCTCGCGACGAGCCGGTCGGGCGGACGGGTCACGATCGCGATCGGCCGGCACGGCGCGCCGCTGGCGGGTGCGACGCTGTCGGCCACGGCCACCCATCCGCTCGGCGCCCTGCCCGAACGGGCGCTCGCGTTTCACGATCTCGGCGGCGGCAAATATCGCTCGGCCGATCCGCTGCCGGCGGGACGCTGGCGGCTCCAGATCGAGGTCCGGTCCGGCGGCGCACGGACATTTTTCGTCGAGGAGTTGGCCGCATGACCGTCATCGCCGGACATAGCGAGTTCGTCATCCCCAACATGCGCTGCGCGGGCTGCATCGCCAAGATCGAGGATGGGCTGGCGCGAACCCCCGGCGTCCTCGGCGCGCGCGTCAACTTCACCGCGAAGCGCGTCGGCATCGATCATGACGCGGAGGTGGAAGCGATCGCCTTGTGCGCCGCGATTCGCGCGCTCGGTTTCGATGCCGAGCCCATCGCCGTGGCGCGGTCCGATGCCGAAAGCCGTCAATTGCTCAAGGCGCTGGGCGTCGCCGGCTTCGCGGCGATGAACATCATGCTGCTGTCGGTCTCGATCTGGTCGGGCGCGGACGGCGCGACGCGGCAGATGTTCCACTGGCTTTCGGCGCTGATCGCGATGCCGACCGTCGCTTATGCCGGCCGGCCATTCTTCCGGTCGGCCTGGACGGCGCTGCGCCACGGGCGGACCAACATGGACGTGCCGATCTCGATCGGCGTCACGCTCGCGACCGCGCTCAGCCTGTTCGAAACGATCACCGGCGGGCGCCATGCCTATTTCGACGGCGCGGTCTCGCTGCTGTTCTTCCTGCTCGCCGGCCGCTTCCTCGACAGCGCGATGCGCGACCGCGCCCGTGACGGCGCCGCGGCGCTGCTGCGCCAGACGGCGCCGGGCGGCACCATCCTCCGCCCCGACGGCACGAGCGCGTGGCTGGCCGCGACTGCGATCGAGCCCGGCATGCGGCTGCTGGCCGGCGCCGGCGAGCGGCTGGCCGCCGACGGCGTCGTCGAGGCGGGAGAAAGCAGCGTCGATCGATCGCTGATCACCGGAGAGAGCGCGCCCGAGGCCGTCGCCAGCGGAGACAAGGTGATCGCCGGAACCTTGAACCTCGACGGCCCGCTGACGATCCGGGTGACAGCGTCCGGCCCCGACACCGCGATTGCCGGCATGGCGCGGCTGATGGAGGCCGCGGGCCAGGGCCGGTCGCGCTATGTGCGCATCGCCGACCGCGCCGCGCGCTATTACGCGCCCGCCGTGCATCTGCTCGCGTTGACCAGCTTCATCGGCTGGATGGCGATCGGCGCGGGCTGGCACCAGGCGCTGATGGTGGCGGTGGCGGTGCTGATCATCACCTGTCCCTGCGCGCTGGGACTGGCGGTGCCGGTGGCACAGGTCGTCGCCTCCGGCGCGCTGATGCGGCGCGGGATCCTCGTCAAGGACGGCTCCGCGCTCGAGCGGCTCGCCGAAGCCGACTGCGCCCGGTTCGACAAGACCGGGACGCTGACGCAGGGGCGGCCCGACCTGGTCGGCCCGATGCCGCTCGCCGGCGACGAGGCTGCGGTTGCACTGACGCTCGCGCGCTCGAGCGGCCATCCGCTGGCGCGGGCGCTCGCCCGCGCGCTCGAGGCCGCGGGCACCCTCCCCGCCGAACTGGATGCGATCGTCGAGACGTCGGGCCTTGGCATCGAAGGACAGTGGCGCGGACAGGATGCGCGGCTCGGCCATCCCGACTGGGTCGGCGCGGGCAATCCGGGCAGCCTGCTGGCCACGGCCTTCCGCCTCGGCGCCAATCCGCCGAGGACGATCCTGTTCGCCGACCGGCTGCGGCCCGAGGCCGCGGCAGCGATCGGCCAGCTCGGCGAGCTCGGCCTCGAGAGCGTGATCATCTCGGGCGACCGGGCCGAAGCGGTGCGGCCGATCGCCGCGGCGCTGGCGATCTCGGCGATGGTGGCGATGTCGCCGGATGCCAAGCTGGCCGCGATCGAGCGGCTGCAGCGCGGCGGGCGGCGGGTGCTGGTGGTCGGCGACGGCCTCAACGACGGACCCGCGCTCGCCGCCGGCCATGTCTCTATGGCGCCGGCATCGGCGAGCGACGTCGGGCAGAATGCGGCCGACCTCGTCTTCCTCGGCGACAGCCTGCTGCCCGTGCCCATAGCGATCCGCGCCGCGCGGCGCACGCAGCGCGTGGTGAAGCAGAATTTCGCGCTGGCGATCGGCTACAACATCCTCGCCGTGCCGCTCGCGATTGCCGGGCAGGCGACGCCGCTGATCGCGGCGATCGCGATGTCGACCTCGTCGATCCTGGTCGTCGCCAACGCGCTGCGCCTGCGGACTTGCGCGCAATGAGCGGCCTCGCACTGACCATTCCGATCGCGCTGCTGCTGGGGCTGGCAGGGCTCGCCGCCTTCTTCTGGTCGATGAAGTCGGGCCAGTTCGAGGATCCGGAAGGCGCGGCGCTGCGGATCCTCAACGACGACGACGACGAAACCGGGATCTGAGCCGCATGGCGCCGATCTGGTGGGTTGGTGGCGCGGATCGCAAGCCCCTCCCCTTCAGGGGAGGGGTTGGGGTGGGGGAGTCAGACAATTCACTCGACATCGACGGCAACGTGCCAGGAATGGCGTGAAAGCTCGCTTCGCTCGCCCCCACCCCAACCCCTCCCCTGAAGGGGAGGGGCTAAATCCGGCGCACTCCATGCCAACGGCGACTCATCAGAACCGGAATCCCACGCCGACGCCGACGACAAGCGGGTCGAGATGGACGCGAACGCGCTGCGTGCCGGCAGCGGTGGTGGCCAGCCGCGTATTGGTGTCCATGTCGATATATTTGACATCGAGATTGACGAAGGCCTTCTCGCTCAGCGGGATGTCGACGCCGGCCTGCAGCGCATAGCCGAAGCTGTCGCTCATCCGGACTTTGGTGGGGCCGACCGCCGCCTCAAAACCGTTCGACGCCTTCTCCGCATAGAAGATCGTATAGTTGACGCCGGCGCCCAGATAGGGACGGATCCTGCCTTCGGGCGCGAAGTGATATTGCAGCGTCAGCGTCGGCGGCAGCACCCAGGTGGATGCGAGCTTGCCGATCGCGCCGGTGGTGCCGGTGCGGCCCGAAGCCTTGTGCTTCGTCGTCGCCAGAATCAGTTCGGCGCCGATGTTGTCGGTCAGCATGTAGGTGAAGTCGACCTCGGGCATCACGCTGTCGCTGACCTTGACCTTCTCGGCGGGAAAGGCGGGGGTGATGCCGCTCGACCGTTCCTGCGGCGTGATGAGGATGGCACGGCCCCTTATCAGCACGTCGCCCTGTTTCGCGTGCGCCGGCGCGGCGAGTGCGGTGCCGGCGAGCGCGGCCAGCATGATCTTCCTGAACATCGATAGTCCCTTTTCGTCTTGATTCGACGGGCGGGGTCTATGGCCGGGCGGGAACCGGTGCGTTGACGCAGGCCAAGGAACGGGTTGACGCGGGTCAAGGCGTTCGCATCGCGCCGGCGCCATGGATCGGTGCATGTGGACCTATCATGCAGAGCTGATCGAGCGCGCGGTGCCGCGCTATACGAGCTATCCGACCGCGGTCGAATTCGCCGGCGACATCGGCGAGCGCGATGCTGCCGAGGCCCTCGCCCGCGTCGGTGGCGCGGAGCCGGTTTCGCTTTATGTCCACATCCCGTTCTGCCGCGAAATCTGCTGGTATTGCGGCTGCAACACCGCCGCCGCGAACCGATCGGGCAGGCTGGCTGCCTATGTCGAGGCGCTGGAGGCCGAGATCGACCTCGTCGCCGACCGGCTCGGCGGCCGCGGCCGGATCGTCCGCATCGCGTTCGGCGGGGGCAGCCCCAATGCCTTGTCGCCGCTGCAGTTCGTCCGGTTGCTCGACCGGCTGACGACGCGCCTCAGCGCGGGGGACGCCGCCCTGTCGATCGAACTCGATCCGCGCACGCTGGATGCGAGCTGGTCCCGGCTGGCCGGCGAGGCCGGCGTGGGCGCGGCGAGCCTGGGCGTCCAGACCTTCGCGCCGCATGTCCAGCAGGCGATCGGGCGGGTCCAGCCGGAAGCGATGATCGCACGGGCGGTGACGGCGCTGCGCGCGGCCGGGGTCGGGTCGATCAACTTCGACCTGATGTATGGCCTGCCGGGCCAGTCCGAGGCCGATCTTGCCGACACGCTCGACCGCAGCATCGCGCTGCGACCGGATCGGCTGGCCGTATTCGGCTATGCGCATCTGCCGCAGCTACTGGTCCGCCAGCGCAGGATCGACGGCGCCACGCTGCCCGGGCCGCGCGCGCGCTTCGCGCAGGCGGCGCTGGCGCATCAGCGGCTGATCGCGGCGGGCTATCGGCCGGTCGGGTTCGACCATTTCGCGCTCCCGGACGATCCGCTCGCGCAGACCGCGCAGTCGGGCAGGCTGCGGCGCAATTTCCAGGGCTTCACCGAAGACGGCTGCGAGACGCTGATCGGTCTCGGATCGAGCGCGATCAGCCGCTTTCCCGACCTGCTGGTGCAGAACGAGAAAATCGCCGGCCGCTATCGGATGCTGGTGACCGCGGGCCGCCTGCCGGCGCAGCGCGGGGTGCGGCGATCGGCGGATGACGTCGCGCGCGGCGCCGTGATCGAGCGGCTGCTGTGCGACGGCAGCGCGCTGCCATCGGCCGCGCTGCTCAGGCAGGCCCGCACGGCACTCGCCCCCTTCGTCGATCGCGGGCTGGTCCGTGTCGCGGGACGCCGCGTCGGAATCACCCCGGGCGGCCTGCCCTATGCGCGGATGATCGCGAGCTGCTTCGACGGCTATCGGCCGACGAGCCAGGGTATGTTCAGCCATGCGGTCTAGCGCCGCCGCGCTCGCGCTGGTCGCTGCGTTCGGCATGGTCCAGCCAGCCGCCGCGCGGACGATCGGACCGGTTCATGTGGCGATGTGCGGTTCCGGGGCCGCGGTCGACATTCCAGTCGCTCCGGCGGCGCCCGGCGACAGGCATGACGGCAGCTGTGCCAAGGCTTGCCACGCGGCATGCGAACGCCGGAACCGGAGCGATCGCCGGCCCTGACCGCGACTATGAGCGACCAGGACCGGACCGGCCGCTCACGCCGGGCCGGGCTCGACCAGCAGGCCCGCCATGGCGTCGGCCAGGGCGTTCTGGCGGAAGGGCTTCTCGATGACCGCGTCATAGCCGAGCGCCTTCGCGCGCGCGTCCAGGTCTGCGGACGGAAAGGCGGTGATCAGCAGGGCGCGGCCCGGCCAGCCGATCGCGCGAAGCCGGGCGAGGACATCGAGACCGTCGAGGCCGTTCATGCGATAGTCGGCGACGAGGGCGGTCGCTTCCCGCGCCGTCGGGTCAAGCAGCAGGGCATCGCCGGTCGCATAGGCCCGGACATCGAGACCGCGCCCCTGCAGGAGCAGCTGGAGCGAGCGCCTGACGCCGGCGTCGTCCTCCACAAGCAGGATTCTCTGGCGCGGGGTCTGCTCCCTCACGGACTGATTGTTCATTGGACCCACATACCCACAGCAACGAATGTCATGCTGTCGCAGCGATGGCCGGTCCGGTCGTTACGTAATGATCCCGATGCCGCACGTCGGCCGCGGCCTGCCGTAGGGATCGGGTGTGGCGGCGAATGCGATGCGCAACGCTTCCGAAAGGCTGCGCACGTCGAGCTTGGTCATCAGGTTCGCGCGATGCACCTCGACGGTGCGCGGCGAGATGCCGAGATCAAACGCGATCGTCTTGTTGGGAAGGCCCTGGGCAAGCCCATCGAGCACGTCGCGCTCGCGTGCGGTCAGGCCCGCGAGCCGCACCGACGCTTCTTCGGCCCGCGCCAGGCGCGTGCTCGCATTCGCCATCCGGTCGAACGCGGTCTCGATCGCGGCGAGCAGCACGGCTTTCTCGAACGGCTTCTCGATGAAGTCGATCGCACCCGCCTTCATCGCGCGCACGGCGATCGTGACGTCGCCATGGCCGGTCAGGACGATGACGGGCATGGCGATGCCGCGCTCGGTCAATTGCTGCTGGACCGCGAGTCCGTCCATCTCGGGCATGCGGACATCGAGCAGGATGCACCCCGCCTCGGCGTGGCGGACCTCCTTCAGGAAGGCGACGCCGGACGCCCAGGTTTCGACGGCGAAACCCGACGTCTTCAGCATGAAGCCCGCCGACCGGCGAATGGCGTCTTCGTCGTCGACGATGTGAACGAGCCGCTTAGTCGTCATGATCATCCTCTTGTGCGCGTATGAGGGTGAAATGGAATTCCGATCCGCCGTCGGGCCGCGGCTCCATCCAGATACGGCCGCCATTGGCTTCCACGATCGTCCGGCAGATCGAAAGCCCCAATCCCATGCCTTCGCTCTTGGTGCTGACGAAGGCGGTGAACAATTGCTCGGCGACATGCGGCGCGACGCCGGGGCCGGTGTCGGCGACGGTGACGCGGACGCAGCCGGGCTGGTCATTCCGGCTGGCGACGGTCAGCCGGCGCTCGGGCGAGGCCGCCATCGCCTCGACCGCGTTGCGGATCAGGTTAATCAGGACCTGCTGAATCTGGATCTTGTCGACGAGCACGGGCGAGGCATAGGGATCGAGGTCGAACCGCGGCTCGACGCCCTTCTCGCGCGCGCCGATCAGCCCGAGGATCGCCGCCTCGTTGATCAGGGCGGGCAAATTTTCGACGGTCTTCTCGACCTCGCCGCGCGAGACGAAGTCGCGCAGGCGGCGCACGATGTGGCCGGCACGTAGCGCTTCCCGGGCGGTATCGTCGAGCGCCTCGCGGATCATCGGCATCTCGTCGGGATCGGGATCGGCCAGCATGTCGCGCACCGCCTCGACATAATTGGCGACCGCGGTGAGCGGCTGGTTGAGTTCGTGCGCCAAAGTCGATGCCATCGTGCCCATCGCGCTGATCCGCGAGATGTGGATCAGCTCCGATTGCAGCGATTCCAGCTGCGCCTCGGTCCGCCGGCGTTCGGTGATGTCGCGGATGAAGCCGGTGAACAGCCGCTGCTCGTCGCCGGTCGCCTCGCCGATCGACAGCTCCATCGGAAAGGTCGAACCATCCTTGCGCGCGGCGAAGACGACCCGGCCGATGCCGATGATCCGCCGCTCGCCGGTCGCCAGATAGCGCGCGATATAGCCATCATGCCGGCTGCGATCGGGCTCCGGCATCAGGCAGCATACATTGGCGCCGACCAATTCGCTCTCGGCATAGCCGAACAGCCGCTGGGCGGCGGCGCTGAACGACAGGATCGCGCCGCGTTCGTCGATGACGATCATCGCGTCGGGCACGGTCTTGAGGATCGAGCGGAGATGGCTCTCGCTCGATCGCAATGCGCGTTCGGTGGCGCGTTGATCGGTGACGTCGGAGACGATCTTGGCGAATCCGCGCAACGCACCGCTGTCGTCATGGAGTGCGGTGATCGCGACGCTGGCGAGGAATTCCGATCCATCCTTGCGAACCCGCCAATCCTCCTTGTCGAGCCGGCCCTCGGCGCCGGCCATCGCCAGATCGGCGTCGGGCCTTCCCGCCGCGATCGCGTCGGCTGGGTAGAACAACGCCGTATGGCGGCCGACCACCTCCGCTTCGGTCCAGCCCTTCAATCGCTCCGCGCCCTTGTTCCAGATCGTCACCCGCCCGGCAGGATCGAGCATGTAGATGGCATGGCCGCGCGCGCCGTCGATCAGCAGGCCGAGTTCCTCCGCGATGTCGCGATTGCGACTCGCCCGTTCGCGGTCGGCCGCGTCGCGTTCGGCTGCCGCCGTCGGCGACGGCGCGAACAGCTTGACGACGACGATGATGGCGATCGACGTTGCCAGGAACAGCAAGGATTCGACGGCGACGCTTCGGGCATCGGAAAAATACCAGCCGAGGCCGAACGCGAGCATCGTCGCAGCGACAGCGGGCCACACGCCGCTCCAGACCGCCGCGCCGACGACCGCGACGGTGAACAGCGCATAGGCCGCGCGGTCGCCGATCCACGGATCGAGCGCCAGCCTGACGAGGCCGGCGAGCAGCACCATGACGATGGCCGCGGCAAGGCGAAGGCCGAAATGTCGCTTGGCCATGCCCACGCCGCTCGCCACCTTTCGCAGATCGTTCGCGCATCGGGCCTGACATTGCTGTCCGCTCGACGCAAGGATGAACCGGGATGATGGGGGAGCAGGGACGGCGCGATGCCAGTCGATAGGCTTCCACAGACCGTCCGCACAATTGCGCTATCAAACCTTGTATGATAGCCATTGACTTGTCGATGGAGACGGCGGCGCGTGCGAGTCTATAAGAACGCCTGGTTCGCAAAATTCGCGCACAAGGAAAAGATCGCCGACAACGCACTGTGCGATGCCGTGGATCGCGCCGAACTGGGATTGGTCGATGCCGTTCTTGGCAACGGCCTGCTGAAACAGCGCGTGGCGCGCGAGGGTGAAGGCAAATCCGGTGGCTACAGGACGCTGATCATCTTCCGTTCGGGCGAGCGCGCCATTTTTGCGTTCGGTTTTGCCAAGAGCGACAAGGCGAATTTGAATGCCAGGGAGCTTGCAGAGTTCAGGACTGCAGCGAAGGCCTACCTGGCATTCCCCCAGCATCAAATGGATGCGCTGGTGAAGATTGGACAACTGACGGAGGTACGTCGTGGCGACGAAGACCTATAAGAGCGAGGCGATGTCCGCCATTCATCAGATGATGGAGGGGGCCTTTGAGGTCGGCGCCATCGACAAAAAGACGATGCGCGGATTCGACGAAGCCTGCCTGATGCCGGCGCCCGTCCTCAAGCCCGAGGAGATCAAGGCGATCCGCGAAAACGAGGCCGTCTCCCAGCCCGTCTTCGCGCGCTATCTCAACGTATCGAAGAACCTCGTGTCCGAATGGGAGCGCGGGACCAAGCGGCCCGGGGGTCCGGCGCTGCGGCTGTTGTCGATCGTCAGCCGCAAGGGGCTGGACGCAATCGTCTGAACGCCTCGGGGGATTTCCGCCGGTTCCGGGACAAACGCGGAACGGCGATGGTGGACAGGGCTGGATTCGAACCAGCGTACGCTCTCGCGGGCAGATTTACAGTCTGCTGCCATTAACCACTCGGCCACCTGTCCATGGGTCCGCCGTTCGGAGCAGGCGCACATGGCGAAAGAGTGCGGCGCTGTCAACGACGCTGAATTCGTTGACGGCAAACTGGTTTTCATTCGTGCGGCCTCGCCCGACATGACGCTGGCCAGCCGTTTTCCCCGCGCGGTCGCGGGTTGTGCCGGGGCGGGGCTCGCGCCTAAGAGGCGCCCATGCGCAGAGGCCACCGACCATCGCAGCCGCAAGGCAATCGCCCCCGTTTCTGGGGGCGCCATGCCGTGCTGGCCGCGCTCGCCAATCCCGACCGCAATGCGCGCAAGCTGTGGGGCACGCGCGAGGCGCTGCAGAAGCTCGATCTGCCGCCGGTGCTGCCGGTGACCTATGCCGACGTCGCCGATCTCGGCCGGCTGGTGCCCGCCGATGCGCCGCACCAGGGCCTCGTGCTCGAGGTCGATCCACTCGACGACGTCTGGCTGGGCGACCTGCTCGAATCCGGCGCCGACGACCGGCGGCCGCTGGTGCTGCTCGACCAGGTCACCGATCCGCACAATGTCGGCGCGGTGCTGCGCTCGGCGGCCGCGTTCGACGCGCTGGGCATCGTCACCCAGGACCGCCACGCGCCCCCCGAATCGGGGGCGCTGGCGCGCGCCGCCTCGGGCGCGCTGGAGTTCGTGCCGTGGGTGCGCGTGGTCATTCTGTCGCGCGCGCTCGACGAGATCGCCGAGGC